>Ga0256406_1000744_pt1 | contig 56968 bp, 49 predicted proteins | sample RumenRJG_03DNA_FD_185986 | JGI IMG/M metagenome (GOLD analysis project Ga0256406, IMG submission 185986) | Bovine rumen microbial communities from Lethbridge, Alberta, Canada - RJG_03 | ecosystem: Host-associated > Mammals > Digestive system > Stomach > Rumen | place: Canada: Alberta | collected...
GTGGAAACGCATGGCCTCAATGTAGTTGATAACCTTACTGTAATGGCCGTCAACCTTCTGAGGATACTCGGCTTGTTCTTTTTCGTTTGTGTAACAGCAGAGAGAAAAAGTTTCCTTGTGTACATCTATTCCAACGTAGACTGTGCTATACTTCATTTGATGACCTCCATTTGTATGCGGTAATCCCTGTTACCATTTGTCTTTGCCGACTTGTAGTATACAGGTAAATCCACGAACCTACAAATCGGAGGTCATTACATATTGTCTAATATCCCTTCGGAGGGGCTGCGATGAATGTACAGATAAGATCGTTTGGAAAAACTTCAGTCGGAGAAGCACTGCTTTACACACTGCGAGCCGGGAATGTTACGGCATCCGTTACGAACTACGGCGCATCGCTCGTATCGTTTACGATCCGGAGGAATAACGGAACAATCACAGATGTGGCGCTCGGTTACGATGATGCGCGGTCGTACGAAAAGGGCTGCGCCTATATCGGAGCGACGATCGGCCGTTATGCAAATAGAATCGGCGGCTCACGCTTCACACTGAACGGAAGAATTTACCATCTGTGCGCAAATGAAAACCGCAACAATCTGCACAGCGGTCCGGATCTGTACGGTAACCGGATTTTCCATACAGACAAGATCAGCGGCGACGGGCAATCCGTGACATTCTCACTGAAATCGCCCGACGGTGATCAGGGTTACCCCGGAAATCTGAATATGTCCGTCACTTATACGCTGTCCAACGACGGCAGCCTCCGCATTCATTATGAGGGACGTTCCGACGCCGATACCGTCTTCAATCCGACAAATCATTCTTATTTCAATCTGAACGGAGAAGGAAGCGGAACCATTCTGGACCACGAAATTGCGATCAGCGCGGATCGCTTCGTCTGCATCGACGCAGAATCCATCCCCACGGGCGAACTCCGGAACGTAAATGGCACGCCTTTTGATTTCACCGAAATGAAACCAATTGGGCGTGACATCTGCGCTGCCGATGAACAGCTCAAAAAAGGCAGCGGTTACGATCACTGTTTCTGCCTTGCGGAAAAACGCACATCCCTCCGCCGCGCAGCGATCATCCGCTCTCCCGCCAGCCGTATTCAGTTGGAGGTTTACACTGATCTTCCCGGCATCCAGTTCTATACGGGAAATTTTCTCCGGGATGAGCCAGGAAAAAACGGGCACGTCTACCATAACCGCGACGGATTCGCGCTGGAAACAGAGTACTACCCGGATTCAATCAACCAGCCTTCTTTTGCACAACCGGTGCTGCGAAGCGGCGATATGTTCAGCTCCGATACGGTTTACCGGCTTCTGATTAAAAACTGATGGATACCCGGTAAATGTTTCCAAACGCTTCAAAAAAGCCTTCCGGATGGCCGGAGGGAATCCGGGACAGACTGCGCGCAGCAGCCGTGTCGTAATCTCTCGTCGGTGTGTAAATACGCGGCGGTTCGTTTATTTTCGTAACCTTGAGAACCGCCGGCTCTCTATGCTGCCATTCAATGGCTCCCTTATCCCCGAATACACGGATCATCAGATCTGTTCCATGACCAGAAGTCCAGATCATCCATGACCGCTCCATGCCTGTGAACGTTGCCGATAAAACCACCGGCTCCGCCAACAAGACCGAATTTAAGTTTCATAATAGGCCTCCTGAAAATCGGATCATCTTACATGAACAGAACCGTCCATATACAGTCAGGAAACCACCGCTGTCCTGGCGATGGTTTCTTCAGAGGGTAACAGAAAAAGTATGAATTACTTATGTTAAAAGTGTCACATCGTATTTAATCGGTCAATTGTGTTTTTCTGCTATGTTATTTCGTCCGTATTCGATAACTCCTTCACCTATCCACTTCCGCAATCCGTACGGTATTCGGAAGGTCATTTTCATCCCGGACCGTTCCTTCCGATCCGAACACCTCGAGCCGCTGCTTTCATACCCATCATCTCATCACTGCACTTTCGGGCCGGCATTGCACTGCTGTTTCAGTATCCGGATATCTTCCTTCAGCAGCTCATACGGATCGCCTGCATCGCGAAGCGGAAGCTGATCGTAATAATTCTCAAGCAGGATATACCCGGAATATTCATGTTCCGCGAGCCAGTTCATTGTATCGTAAAAGCCCGAATCACCCGTCCCCAGCAGCGCTCCGCTCATCGCGCCGTTCCCGTCTTTGACGTGAAGCTGATTGCACATCAGCGGGAACAACCCTTCCAGAATATCGGTCTCCCGATACCCGCGATTCAGATAATAGTTCTGGCTGTCGAAGTACAGATAAAAATTGCCGCGGCCAACCCTCTCATAAAGCTCCCGGAATTCATCCGGACTCATCACATTTTCGCCGGCGACGGAGATTCCTTTTTCTCCGGCCAGATCGCACAGAGAGCGGAACACGGACGCGCTGCACTCCAGATCCTCCTCTGAACGGATCAGGCTGGCGGCAAATCCCGGCACCTGGATGATCGGAACACCCAGCGCGTCCGCCGTCTGAACCGCGCGGGGAATCAGATCCTGCACAATCTCGTATTCCTTCGTTCCCTTCCGCGCATGCATCGGGATGTTGTCAAAATCATTCAGGGCGACTGCGCAGTATTCGATTCCGCACCGCTGCTGCTCTTCCAGATAAATTTTTTGCATCGGCTCGTGGGTGATCGGATAATCGTTCTCATACAGGCCGATTTTCAGTGAAATTGCATCAAGTCCGGCATCTGCGGCGATCCTCGGTCCGTATAGTCCGCCGCCCGGAAGCCCCCAATCGCACGCTCCGTATTTGATCTGTTCCATCTTTGCATTCCTCCGTCAGGATTCGGTATAGGATCCCGTCTCCTTCAGCTTCTCAATATAATCATCCACCGTATCCGAAGTAACCAGCGTGTAGCCCGAATCGATAAAACTTTCGACCTGTTCGCCCCGGATCGCACGCATGACCGTATCCATCGCTTTATAGCCCATATCATATCCGTTCTGCGCGATATCCATCTGCATCGTTCCGCTCTTTACCGCGTTCGTCGAAGCACTCGTTCCGTCAAAACCGCACTGCAGTGTCTTATTGAATGCTTCGCTGTTCGCGTCGCTGATCACCTTCGAAGCAGCCATTGCGTACTGATCGGAAGTTGAGAACACAATATCAATTCCGTTCGGATATTTCTGCATCAGACCTTCCATACACAGCGCGGCCTGGTCAGGACTCATATCCGTGTACTGAACGTCGATAACCTCGCCGCCTGCTTCTTCCACACCTTCCCTGTATCCCGCGAGACGGGCGTCATGGGTCGGATCTCCCTGCGAGCCGGTGATGATCGCCGCCGTCGGCTTTTTCACGCCTGCTGCCTGAACCTGCCTGACCGCTTCCATCGCACCTTCCTTCGTCGCCTTTTCATTTCCGGTTCCGACAAACGATGCCTTCTTGTCCGAGTCAAAATCCGTATCGACCGCTACAACCGGTTTTGTCGCGTTCTGGCAGAGCGTAGCCACCGAATCCGACTGAAGCGGCGCAATAATGTATCCGCTGTAATCGCTTGTGGCGAGCGCCGTCTCTACCGCGTTGTTCTGTTCATCGTAGGCTGTCTGGGAAGTCGGAGCCATAAAATCGACGGTTACTCCCGGGTGCTCCGCGCAGTAAGCCTCCGCCCCTGCTTTGACTCTCTGGAAATGCTCGTCCGTATTCTTTACAATCATGCTGATCCGGTAGGATCCGCTTCCCGCGGAAGCGGCGGACGAGGCTGATGTCCCATTTGCGTTCTCAGACACCCCGGATAAAACGGATGTCTGGGAAGAGGATCCGGACGCCTGCGAGGATGAGGAACCGGATGCCTGCGATCCGGAGCTTCCGCCGCAGCCGGCAAGGGCTGCTGCTATAACCGCCGCAACAGAGACCACCGCAAATTTGTTTTTCAATTTCATAAAAACCTCCTTACTTGTGCTGTTCTTTTCGGTATATTTTTCTTTTTTGATCCTTTTTTTCAGAAGAGAGGATCATCGGTAAATACTTTCTGATAATTGTATGATATCAGCAGTTCTGTGAAATCTGTTAGGCGATTCTTGCCGTATTTCGCCGCCTTTTTTGATCCGATCCGCCATGTTTTTTATCAAATTGCTTTGATATCCAATAAGCAGACATGTTTTTTTGTCTATTTTTTCCTGTGCTGTCCGTCAAAAAAAGGCCGCGGAAGAACCTGATTGTTCAACCGCGGCCTCCTGACCGTTCCCTTATCTGCTCCGGACACGAAACCGGCCGGACTTTGCTTATCGGTTCCGGAAATGGATCCGGTACTGACTGGGCGTTACGCCAACGTACTTTTTAAAGGTTGTGCTGAAATGACAGTTGTCGGAAAAGCCGAGCCGGTCACTGATCTCCCCCACCGGCATCGCCGTATTCATCAGGAGGTTCTGTGACTCGCCGATGCGCCGGTACAGCACATATTTCATCGGCGAAAGCCCGATCTCATCCTTAAAAATGTGCGCGAGATAATACTGGCTGATATGAAAGCGTTCCGCCAGTTCCTTCAGCGAGATCGGCTCGTGATAATGTTCATCGAGATACAGCGTGACGTTCTGCAGAAACTCTTCCGCGTTGTGCTTCATCTCCTCATGGGTCTGCCGGCGGCTTTCGATCTTTTCCGTGACAAGCCACAGGAGCGCCTCCGAGAGGAGCCGGCATTCCGTCCCGTGACTACCCTCCCGGTTCAGATTAAAGAGAGCCTCCATGATATGGCCGACCGCTCCCTCGTCTTCCGGAAAGTAGAAAACCGGATTCTGGGAGGGCTGTGTCAGCGTATCCGGCGGCAGTCCCGGAACGGAAACATTCCGAAGCACACAGCAGAAGCTCTCCATCACATCGCTCCGGAAGGGCTCCTCGCCGTGCATAACGCCGACGTTGCAGACCACCAGACTTCCGGACCGGACAATGTACTTCTTCCCTCCGACGATGTACTGTCCCTCGCCCTTCAGCACGTAGAAAAGTTCCAGTACATCCCTGTGAGCATGAACCAGCTGGGAATGACGATTATGATAATCTTCATCGACGAAGTGCAGATTGACAAATTCCACTTCCTGGAACCGGTTATTTTCCATCACTACTGCTCCTTTTGCCGTTTTCCGTCCGCCCTCCCTTCCGGCCCGGATGTCCGAACCTTCTGTTCCTACCGGACCGCTGCTTTCAGTGCCTCAATGTCCTGCCGCATGATTTCGAAGTAGTCATCATTCAGCTTTCTCATCGGCATCAGTTCATAAAGGTTTTCCAGAATCAGCCATCCCGCGTAATTCTGTTCCTTCAGGAACGAGATGGTCTCGGAAAATCCGGTCGTCCCGGTCCCGAGCACGTACTGGGCGTTGCAGCCCTTCACTCCGTCCTTTACATGCATCTGCGGATAATAATACGGGTACAGGGATCGGAGCACCTGGTGGATATCGATATCGGTCAGGCAAGCATGGTTGCAGGAATCGAAAAACAGGAAAAAATTCTCCCGGTCGACCAGACGGATCAGATCCCTCTGCACCGCAACCGTATTCGGGTTCTCGCAGCCGATCGCGATGCCCTTATCTCCCGCGTAATCGCAGAATCTCTGATACCGCTGCGCGGTCACCTCCAGATCCTCGTCATTTTTTATCTCACTCGCATTAAAATTCGAAAAGAATACGAGAGGAATTTCCATATAATCCGCCGCATCGATCGCGCGTCTTCCTTCTTCCTCGACGACCGGATCCCACTTCGTGCCTTTGCGGGCATGGAACGGCACGTTATCGCCGTCGCTGACGCCGATGTTCGGGTACTCGATGCCGTATTTCTGCTGTGCTTCCAGATAAAGATCCTGAATCTTCCGCTGTGAGAGAGGCCAGCCGTGCTCATAAGAACCAAACTCAACCGACATGCCGTCCAGTCCCATCCTGCTGACGATCTCCGGCGCGAACACGCCGGTTCCGGGTACGCAGAAATTGCAGATTCCAAGTTTTACATCCATCCTTCATTCCTCCATCTACAGGTCTGTGCCTGTCAATCTTTGCTCCTGTTCTCTGTCTGATATCACTTCTTCCGAAATTCTCATATTTGCCAGCGATGAGCGGTACCGTGCGGGCGAAAGTCCGATATATTTCTGAAAAATCGTGATGAAGTGGCTCGTTCTGGAAAATCCCGACGCCTCGCTCGTCTCGTTGACGGTAAGATCCGTCAGCTGGAGTAGTTTCTGGGCTTCCCCGAGCCGGCGCTCCGTGAGATACTGCTTCGGCGAAATCCCGTAATAATCCTTGAACACATGGGAAGCATAACTTTCGCTGATATTCATCTGTTTTGCGATATCCGCCACAGAAAGGAACCGGTTGAAATTTTCGTCGATGTAGTTTCGGATACGTTTCGCCGCCGTATAGGAAGTCGTGACGCCCGCTTCATTGACACGCCGTCTGCACCTGCTCGAAATCATTTCCGTGACGAGCAGCACAAGTGAGATCGTCAGCGTGTTGCAGATCTCAATATCAGGTCTGCGCCCGGCCGAGAGGGAATACACGAGCTGAAAGATTCCGCGCACCTGATCCGCCAGAATTCCGGTATGGATGACGGGATCAACGCAGGGGCTGCTGAGCACATTTTCCGGAAGATCCTCCAGAAAAAGATTTGAGATGCCGATGGAGATCGAGCTGTCATCGTGGAAATCCATGAAACTCTCTCCATGCATGATCCCCTGGCTGCAGATCACGATATCCCCGGCGGATATATTATAAAAATGGTCTCCGACCATGTACCGTGTGCTTCCTGCACAGACAAAATATAGTTCTGCCTTGTCCGGGTGCGCGTGAAATAAGAATGCGTGTTTATTGCTGTGCTCGCGATTGATATAGTGGCTGTCGACGAATTTCGGCAGTTTTCTTCCCCGAAAATGTTCGGAAATCGGATTCAGAGAATTGGTGATCATCGTCGTCTCCTCCCGTTTTAAATGGACACGGTACAACCGTCTTTCTTTTCCGTAATACTCCGGAGGGCGGCATCCGGAATCTTCCGGAATGCCGCCCGAGCCAGATATACGAGGTATTTATATGGAACTTTCAGCGCGGCCCGCAAAGCCGGACCTCAGCTAGTTCTCCCGAACCGGATTAATCCAGCGTCAGAAGCTCATTCTTAAGGAAGGACTCCTTGCAGCGGAACGCGATATTCGTGGACGCGGTTCCGTCGTATACGTTCGGGGTCGCTTTCTTCTTGTTCTCCACGTTGTCGAGGAAGACTTCCATCTCCTTGATGTATGCGCCGTGCCATCTGGTCAGGAAGTCCTGATAGCACTCTCTGCAGACGCCGTGCTCACTCATCACCTCAACCATGGAATCGGTCGGAACCGCACCGATACGGAGCGTTCCGCGCGTGCCGACGATCTCGGTCTCGACAGCGGAGCCGTGCGCCGCGGCACGTCCCGCGAAGAAGAACGCCATGATCTCGTTCTTCATCTGCATCAGACAGGATACGTTGTCCCCGTCGTCCCAGTCCTTATACTGCTTAAATTCGTAGCATCCGCCGATCGCCCAGAGCTTTGCCGGATCGGAATTTGTCAGCCAGCGGATCAGATCGATGTCATGGATGGACATATCGATGAACTGACCGCCGGAACGCGGCGCGTACTCAAGCGTCCCCTCGATGATCGAGATCGGATCCTGCGAATAGCAGCGGACGAGGATGATATCGCCGATGTCGCCCCGGTCAATCTTCGCCTTCGCGACTTCGTAGGAATGATCAAATCTTCTCATGAATCCCAGCTGGAAGATCAGCTCCGGATGTGCCTCGACGATCTTCTCAGCACGTTTACACTTCTCGACCGTCTCCGCCAGCGGCTTCTCGCAGAATACATGCTTGCCGGCATTCATCGCGAGCTCGATCATGTCGACGTGGGAATCGGTGTTCGTGACGATGGCAACCGCCTCGACGTTCGGATCCTCGCAGAGATCCTTCGGATCCTCATAAACCGCGGAAACACCGAGACTCTCAGCCGCCTGCTTTGCGCGGTCCATATTCGCGTCACTGATCGCGACAAGCTCCATACCCGGAACACGGAACTGAATATTGCTCGCATGCTCATAGCCGAGTCTTCCTACGCCGATGATTCCAACTTTGAGTGTTTTCATAATACTGGTCTCCTTTGCATTGTTTGTTTTTGCTGCACCATGGTATATTTGGGGCAATTTTCTGTTTCTTGTATTATTCCGCAACAGCCGCTTCCACTGCTTTCAGGATTGTTTCATCCTTGCAGTCCGCCCGGAACAGTTCCATGCGCTTTCCGGCGAAGGCGTTCTTTACGATGTCATGCACATCCGGATCTTCGCTCTTCAGAATCGAGAGGATGTCATTGTGACTGACCGCTTTCAGCTTGTTCAGAAGCTTCGCGTTTCTCTGCTCGGACGCAGCCGCTGACGGCGGATAGCCTCCGCCCGGCTCCTTTGCGAACAGCTTTTCGAATACATACTCCAGGTTGACTTCCGCAGCCCATCCCCATCCTTTCGCGAACGGAAGAGACATGCAGTTGCCGCCGTTGATCTGCGTGAACAGGAAGGAATCCGCCGGATCCACCACCAGTCCGCAGAGAACTCCCGGCATCGAATTCGCCGCGAGCAGCGCGCCTTCTCCGGTTCCGCATCCGGTGATGACGAAATCCGCCGCGCCGGAATTTAACAGTGCGGAAATCAGGACCGCATTCTGGTTGTAGGTCTGGCGCGCGTCGTCCATATTGAACTGGCCGTAATTGACCACCGTATGACCGTTCGCCTCTGCAACCTTCTTGAGAACCGGATATACGATCTCATTCTTCGTGCAGGTACTCCACTCCATAACAAGTGCGATTTTCATGACATTTTCCTCTTTCTATAAATCAAATGCTGTAAGTTCTCCGTCCGCCTGACGCGCCGCCCATCATTCGCCGGACAACTGCTTCCGATCCAGCTTCTCGCTGAACCGCTTTTCAAACTCCTCCGCGAGCTCCTCCCGGAACTTCGGATGGGCGATCGCGATCAGTCGTTTCGCCCGCTCCCGCAGCGTCTGGCCCCGCAGCTGCGCGACACCGTACTCCGTCACGATGTAGTTCACGTCGCACCGCCCGGTCGTAACCGGTCCGCCGGTCGTGATCGTCTTTACGATCTTCGACTTCGACTCGTCCTTCGTCGTCGAGTGCAGCGCGATGATCGACCGGCCGCCCTTTGAAAGGTTCGCGCCGCGCACGAAATCCATCTGTCCGCCGATTCCCGAGATCTGCCTCAGCCCGATCGCCTCCGCGCAGACCTGTCCCTGCAGGTCCACCTCCACGCAGGAATTGATCGAGACAACGTTGTTGTTCTGGGAGATCACCGCCGGGTTGTTGCACACATCCACCGGCAGCATCTCAAACATCGGGTTGTTATCCACGTAATCGTACAGCTTCCGGCTTCCCATCAGGAAGGTCACGACCGCCTTCCCCACATCTCTCTGTTTTGCGTGTCCGTTGATCACGCCCTTCTCCATCAGGGGAATGACCCCGTCGGACACCATCTCGGAGTGAATCCCGAGATCCTTTTTATCTCCCAGGAAGGACAGGACGGCATCCGGCACCGCGCCGATTCCGAGCTGCAGGCAGTCGCCGTCCCGCACGAGATCCGCGATGTACCGCCCGATTTTTCTGTCCTCCTCCGTGATCTTCGGCGGCGCCGCCTCCGGAAGCGGCTCCCAGGAGGGAAGAAATCCGTCGATCTCCGTCACATGCACAAAGCTCTCGCCGAACGTCCTCGGCATGTTCGGATTCACCTCCGCGATCACGGTTTTCGCCGAGTGAATTGCCTGCCAGGTATAGTCGCAGGAGGTTCCGACGGAGACATACCCCCGCGAATCCGGCGGCGAACAGGTGAACGCCGCCACATCCACCGGGAGCGTTCCGTCCCGGAACATGTACGGGATATCCGAGAAAAACGCCGGCGTGTAATCCGCCCGGTGCTCCGCGATGGCCTTCCGCGCCGCTCCGCCCACGAACAGCGCGTTGTGGCGGAAATGGGATTCCATTCCCGGCTGCAGGTATTCGCCCGAGCCGAGATAGACCATGTGCACGACCTCCACGTTGTGGAACTGCTCCGCGTGGCGGGCCATCGTCCTCTGAAAGATAATCGGTTCTCCGACCGCGTGGCCGAACACGACGCGGTCATTGTCGTGGATCACCGAGACCGCCTCCTCCGGCGTCATCGTGTGCTCCCTGTAATACTTCTGCCAATCCATAACCTTAACCTCTGCCTCTTCTCATGCGGGCGCCTGCCGTCCTCTGCCAAAAGAGGCCCCTCCCGCAATGCGTTTCTTTTCTTATGCCTTCCGCGCGGCCCGTCTGCTCCCGCGCCGCGCGGAGCTTTTTTCGTCAGAATGCCGACTGATAAATCTCCAGAATCTGCTCTTCTGTCAGTGGCACATAGTTGTTCTTCAAAAGTCTCTGCTGGGTCTCCGGCACGTTCTTTGCGAAGACCGGAAGGTCCGATTCCTTCACGCCGAACGTGTGCAGCGGCTCGCTCTTCAGGATCTGATCCATCAGGCCGTACAGCGCCTGAAGCGCGTCCTCCGGCTTCCCGCCCAGCACGTCCGCAAGCACCGCTTCCAGATCGTTGATCCGTCCGACCGGCTTCAGCTCTTTGTATTTCTTCATGACCGGCGCGAACATCAGCTGGTTCGACTGACCGTGGGGGATGTGGTAGACGCTCCCCAGCGGGTAGGACAGGGCATGCACCGCCGCGCAGCCCGCGTATCCGAACGCGAGTCCCGCCTGGTTCGAGGCGCGCAGGAACTCCGCCTTGTATTCCTTCCAGTCCGCACCGACTGACTTCTTCCAGCAGGATACGATCGTGCGCAGCGCCGTCTCGGAGAAGACGCGTGAGATGCTGCATCCGTTCGGGCTTAAGTAGGACTCGACCGAATGGATCATCGCGTCGATGGAGGACGTCGCGAACACCTTGTAGGGAAGGGTGTCCAGCATATCCGTGATCATGACGGCGGAATCCGCGTACATGACCGGGGAAGTCAGCCCCATCTTCACGCCCCGCGAGACGCGGTTGATCACGGCGATGTTCGTGACCTCGCTTCCGGTTCCGCAGGTCGTCGGGACGATCACCAGCTCATGGTGCTTCACGAGGCGGTCCTTCTTGTCATAGAGATCGTCGACGGAATCGTCCTTCCCTGCGACCGCCACCGCCTTCGCGATGTCGATGATGGTGCCGCCGCCCACCGCGATGATCCGCCCGAACTCCTTCTTCCGGAGATCGTCAAGAATCGCGTTCACCATGTCGTCGGTCGGCTCTCCCATCCCGTATTTTTCCTGAAACAGCGTCTGGCACCCCGTGTTCAGCGAAGAGATGGCGGGCTCGTAGATATACTCATTGGTCAGGATCAGATCCGTCTCCCCGAGCTCCTCTTCTTTCGCAAACTCCGCAAATGTGTCGAACTCCTTGATTTCTGTCTGGATTTTAAATCCTTTCATAACCCTGTCCGAACCTCCTGTTCAATCCTGCCGCGTCCCGTGCGCGGCCCGCCTGATCCGCTTCCGCGTCCGGCGTTTCTTCCCGTAATTAATAGACTCTCGCCTGCTCAAGATGCTCGTCGATCGCTTTTCTTGCCTTCCGGACCGCCTCGGACTTCGAGGTGCTCGCCACGCCGATGTGCCACCAGGAGTTGTATCCCTCGGCCATCGTCTTCGGCAGAACCTTCGCGTCGATGATGCACGCGCCCGGCTCCTTCTTCGCCGCCAGCAGCGCCTCGCGCAGCTCTTCCGGCGTCTTCGCCGTGAAGCCCTTCAGGCCGTATCCCTCGCCGACCTTCGCGAAATCGGTGTAGCAGTACGTGCCGTCCAGCTGGCCCGACTCCGTTCTGTGGCGCATCTCGGTCGCCAGCGATCCGACGCCGTTGCCCATCTGCAGGTTGTTGATGCATCCGAACGCCGTGTTGTCAAATACAACCACGATGATCTTGACGCCTTCCTGCATGATCGTCGGCAGCTCGCTGTTCAGCATCATGAACGAGCCGTCTCCCAGGAGGCAGTATACCTCTTTATCCGGGCACGCCAGCTTTGAACCCAGCGCTCCGGCGATCTCGTATCCCATGCAGGACGCGCCGTACTCCATGTTGTAGGAATCCTTCGCATCCGTCACCCACAGGCGCTCCAGATCCGCCGGCAGCGATCCCGCGGCAGCCACGACGATTGCGTCGTCGTCCGCCACCTCGCGGATGATTCCGACGCCGTTGCTCTCCGTGATCGTTCCGCCGATGTCGCGGACATAATCTTCCATGATCTCCTTCGTCCAGCTCGGTACGCACGGAACGAACTTTCCTTCGCCGAATCCCTCGCCGTGGTACTGGACGCTTAAAACGCGTTTCCGCTCCGTCTCCCATTTTTCACGGATCTCACGGATCTCGTCGGTATAAGCGGAGCGGTAGCCGGCCGCTTTCAGTTTCTCATAAATCGCCTCCATCGTGACCTTCGCGTCGCCGACGCAGCTGGTCGCGTCCAGCTTCTGTGCGTGGTATTCGGAGGTGTTGATCGTGAGGACTTTGATGTCCGGGTTCTGGAACAGGACCCACTTGGAGCCGGTGACGAAGTCGTTGAATCTCGTTCCGACGCCGATCACGAGGTCGCAGTCCCTGCACAGTACGTTCGCCGCGTAGCTTCCGGTGACTCCGATTCCGCCGACCGAGAGTTCAAAGGAATCCGGAAGGGCGGAGTGGCCTCCCTGGGTCTGTGCGACCGGGATGTTGAACTCCTTCGCAAAATCCATAACCGTCTGGCCTGCCTCGGAATAGCGGACGCCGCCGCCCGAGATCAGCATCGGCTTCTTCGCACTTTTGATCAGTTCCACCGCGCGCTCAATTTCATAATCGTCCGCCACGTGACGCGGAATATGGTGAATCCGTTTCTGGAAGAAATAGTCCGGATAATCGTAGCTCTCGCCCTCGACGTCCTGCGGCATGGAGATAACGGCTGTTCCGCAGTTCGCGGGATCCGTCAGTACACGCATCGCGTTGACCATCGCCGGCATCAGCTGCTCCGGACGGGCGATGCGGTCCCAGTATCTCGCGACAGGCTTGAAGCAGTCCGACGCGGTCGTCGTCAGGCTCTCCGGGCACTCGAGCTGCTGCAGAACCGGATCCGGCTGTCTCGTCGCGAAACTGTCGGAGGGGAAGAGCAGAAGGGGAACGTTGTTGATAGTCGCCGTGAGGGCTGCCGTCACCATGTTGGCAGCGCCCGGGCCGATTGAGGAAGTACACGCAATGATTTTCCTTCGGTTATTCTGCTTGGCATAACTCAGTGCCGCGTGAGCCATGCCCTGCTCGTTCCGCCCCTGGTACACTCTGAGATGTCCCGGATCCTCCTGCAGCGCCTGGCCTAGGCCAACGCACATGCCGTGCCCGAATATTGCAAAGATGCCGTCTACAAACGGCTCTACCTTTCCGTCGAATTCCACGTACTGCTGGTTCAGGAATTTCACGATTGCCTGCGCCATCGTCATTCTGATTTTTTCTCCCATGATCTCTATCCTTTCCGGTCTGCCTGCGCCGCACCTCCCGCCGGATCTGTGCGGCGGAGCGTCTGCTTCCGTCCCGCCGCCCGGCAGATTTTATGAAGTACTGCGTACAAACCAAAGCTTGCTGTCTGATGCTCTTCGATCAAAATCCGATCTGTTCTTTGACGTACTTTCTTGCCATGTTCGCGTAATCAAGCGGATTCGCAACCGCCGGATCCTGCTCCGCTTCGACCACAAGCCATCCTTCGTAGTTGTACTCGCCCAGAAGCTTGAAGACCGTCTCAAAATCTACGCATCCTTCCGGATCGCCCGGTACGGTGAAAACGCCTTCCGGAATGGAGCGGAGAAAGCTCTTGTGCTCCGCATAGCATTTCTCCATCGCCGCTTTGCGGACGTTCTTTAAATGAACATGCTTGATGCGGTCATGATGCTTTTTCAGGATCTCAATCGGATCCTCTCCGGAGAAGGTCAGATGGCCGGTATCATAGATCAGGTTGACGTACTTCGGATCCGTCAGATCCATCAGATGATCGATCTCGTTCGTCTTCTGGACCGTGGTCGTCATGTGATGATGGTAGACGATGTGCATTCCGTTGTCCTCGGCGATCTTTCCGAGATGGTTAAGGCCTTTCGCCAGAACCTCAAACTCATCGTCATTCAGGACTCTCTTCTGGGTCAGCGGAGTATCCCACTCGTGCTGAATCGAGAAGCTCTGATCCGATGTGTTGATCAGCGTCGCGCCGATCGATTTCAGGAAATTCATATGATCGATGAACGCTCTCTCGTTCCACCACATCGGACGCTCGTTGATATAAGTGCTGATCCATCCTGTGATCGCGGAAAGCCCTCTTCTCCCGAATTCCTCATTTAGAATCGCAGGATTGTGCGGAAACTGGCATCCGATCTCGGTTCCGGTGTAACCGGAAAGAGCGATCTCACTGATCGTCTGTTTAAAGCTGTTGTCAGCTCCCATCTCCGGCATATCATCCTCTGTCCACGCGATCGGAGCAATACCAATACGAACTTTTTCAGGGGTTAACATTATAGTACCTCGCTTTCTTTTTAGTAGAATCCTCTGATAATTTCTACCCGTTCCCTTAATTTATCTTAATTATATATAGTGTCTCACCTATATTCTTCCAGTTTCTTGTCAATATTGCCGGTTTCCGTTTTCCTTTCTTTTTAATTTCTTGTTCCGAAGTTCTTTTCCGATTTCCCAAATCAGGCCCGTTTCAGAAAATCTCCCCGGTTATTTTTTACATTCTTGTCTTTCTATTGCATGAGACGGAGCCGGACATTTTTTAAAATCGTGCGTTCCGGTTATCTGCCCACCGGGATCTCCTTGTTACATTATCTGAAAAAATCCGGCCCTGATTTGGAATTTTCGACGAATTTGATTGAATTTTTCTGTGAAATATGGACGAATATTTGATAATTAATCCGGTCGATGGTAAAATAGGTACAAATACAGATAGAGGATTCTTTGAGATGAATGAAAAAAAGCCTTTAAATGTCCAATGTTTTGTCAAAAAATATTACCCGCCGCTGTTCACCGGAAATAATATTCCGAGGCTGCTGTATGTCAGCCAGATTCTTCCCTCCGCGAGTGCGCATCCGCGCGTGATGCACGCGCACGAGGATTTCGTCGAGATTCTGCTGATCTGCAGCGGAGAGAGTGATTATCTGATCCACGACAAACAGCACCACATCCGCACGGGCGATCTTCTGATCTACAACTCCGGCATCGTCCACGATGAAATCAGCGGTCCCGACAATGAGATCGGCAGCTACTGCATCGCCGTCGCCGGCCTTCACATGCCGGATCTCCGTGAGAACGCGCTGATCCGCGACGATGCCGGATACGTCTTCCCCAGCGGTGAGTCTTTCGGTGAACTCCGCGTCCTGATGGAAATGATGTTTAAAAGCCTCAGTCAGGAGGAGCCCCGCTGCGAGGCGTACGCGGACAGCCTGATGCACGCGGTTCTGATCCGGGCGCTGTCCATCGTCGCAAGGTGCACACAATCCGAAGAGGACACGGACCGCCCGGTCGAGGACGAACCGATCCTCGGACGCAGGATCAAAAAATACATCGACGATCATTACTGCGAGGATCTTTCTCTGCAGAAAATCGGGGAGGCACTTCATGTCAGCCCCTACTACGCGTCGCATGTGTTCAAGAACATGAGCGGATACTCACCGATGCAGTATCTTCTCCGGAGGCGGATCGGCGAGGCGCAGACCCTTCTGATCACCACGGATCTTCCGATCGCGGAAATCGCGGGGCGCGTCGGATACGACACGCAGAGTTACTTTAATCTCCAGTTCACCCGCCATGTCGGCATGCCGCCGAAACGTTTCCGCCAGAATTACATCTTCAAAAATGAAACGCCCGGCCCCGCAAAAAAGTGAGGCCGGGTATTTTTTGCATTTTTTTCTCCCGCGCTGTAATATAGATTTCGATATGCAATAAGATAAAAACGAACAGTGAGGGGAGAGATTCAATTGAACAATGGTAATGTAAGGAAACTTGTCGTCGCGGCGATGATGACCGCTCTGATCATCGCGCTTTCCGGATTGTATATCCCGGTCGGAGCTTCAAAATGTTTTCCGATCCAGCATATGATGAATATTCTTGCCGCGGTCCTTCTGGGACCGGGATGGGGTGTCGCCATCGCCTTCTGTGCGTCTCTGATCCGGAATCTGATCGGAACCGGAACACTGCTCGCTTTCCCGGGCAGCATGATCGGCGCCCTTCTGTGCGGACTCACCTACCGGTACACGAAGAGGCTGATTCCGACGTATGCGGCAGAAATCGCCGGAACAGGCATCCTCGGCGGTCTGGTTGCCTATCCGATCGCGCTGCTTATCCTGGAGAACCGCGCCGCGGCGCTTTTCACCTACGTGCTGCCCTTCCTGATCAGCACGGTCGGAGGCACGCTCATCGCAGCGATTCTCATAGCCGTCTTTGCCAAGACAAAAGCGCTTGCCTATATGCAGCGCCAGCTTCATACCCCGGCGAACCGGCGCTGACACCGGATTCCGCTGTCCGGCGCACCACCAAAAAAAAGGAACTTCCGCATATACGGAAGTTCCCTTTTTTACGTAAATCGTATGATCCGGATTATCCTTCGATCTCGGAAAGCTTAACCGGACGCCCCTCTGCGAGAGACTTTCCAGCTGCAATCGCGATACGAACCGGCTGCAGTCCGTCGTCGCCGTTTACCGGAACATCGGTATTGTTGATGACCGCGTTGATGAAGTCTTTCTCCTCAGCGATGAACGCATCGTTGTAGCGCTCAAGGAAGAACCAGGTCGGCTTCGCGGAAACGACGCCGTCTGCGGTGCTGACAAACGCTTCGTCGATCAGGTTGTTGTTATCCTGAGCGCAGCCCTTCTCGCAGTGAACCTCGACTCTCTGATCGTATCCGTACGGAGCGGTACGGCAGTTGTCGATCACGCCGATTGCGCCGTTCGCAAACTTCAGCGTAACGATCGCGGTATCAACATCGTTGTATTTCGCGTAATCCGGATCCGTCAGAACGGTTCCGACTGCGTTGACCTCGGTTACGTCGCTTCCGGAGAGGTAGCGAACCATATCGAAGTCATGGATCATCATGTCTTTGAAGATTCCTCCGGAAACCTCAACATAGGACATCGGCGGTCCCTCCGGGTCACGGGAAGTAACCTTGATGACGTACGGTTTTCCGAGCTTGCCGGAAGCGACGACATCATGAACTGCCTTGTGGCTCTTGTCGAAGCGGCGGACGAATCCGACCTGCAGCTTGACGCCTGCTTTCTCAACAGCAGCAAGAGCCTCTTTGATCTTTGCGATGTCGGTGTGGATCGGCTTCTCGCAGAAGATGTCCTTGCCCGCAGCCGCAGCCTTCATGATGAACTCTGCATGGGTGTTTGTGGAAGAGCAGATGAAAACAGCGTCTACATCCGGATCAGCGAAAACCTCGTCTGCATTCTTCGTGCATTTCGGAATGCCGATACTCTTCGCCCAGTCTTCCATCGCATCGTTCAGGAACGGATCAGCGAGGACGACAACCTCAGCATCCGGTACTGCGTTCTGCAGGTTAGTTCCGTGCAGCTTGCCGATACGACCGCCGCCGAGAAGTCCGATTCTGATTTTCTTGGCCATAACTTTACCTCTTTCTTATAGAATTTATCAACTACCACTACTTATTTTATACTATCCGCAAGGAAATACAACCAAAAAAACAGGATGTTTTGAAAATTCCCACATCAATCTGTCAGTGGAAAGAGCGCGTGCGGATTAAAGTCCCGTATGCTCCGCGATGTACTTGCGTGCTTTCATCGCGTACTCAAGCGGATTCGCCTTCGCCGGATCCTGCTCAGCCTCGACGACGACGTATCCTTCATAGCCGGACTGCTCGATGATATCGAAGATCGGCTGGAAATCCACATCTCCGTCTCCCGGTACGGTGAAGCAGCCGTTGCGGACGCTCTCGAGGAAGCTCCATTTATTCTTTCTGGACTCTGCGACGATGTCATTTCTCAGATCTTTCAGATGGATGTGAGCGGTGCGGTCGATGTATTTGGAAAGGACCTTGACCGGATCGATTCCGGCGAAAGAGCAGTGACCGGAATCGAACAGAAGATATACATCCTCGCTCGTGTTCTCCATGAAGCGGTCGATCTCTTCCTCTGTCTGCACAACCGTGCCCATGTGATGATGGAAGCAGAGTTTCATGCCCGCTGCCTTCGCAACCTTGCCGAGCTTGTTCATACCGGTGGTGAGTTTGTCCCACTCCTCATCGTTCATGACATATTTTCCCTCGAGGATCGGCTGCGGTTTTCCCTGAATCGAGTAGCTCTGCTCGGAAGCGCCGATTACCTTTGCTCCGCAGTATTTAATATAATCGATCTGAGCGAGCATAGCCTTCTCGACTTCCTCATACGGCTCGGTCAGAAGGAGCTGTGTGAACCACTGGTTGCAGACTTCCATGCCGCGAAGATCCAGCGCTTTTTTCAGCTCATACTTGTCCTTCGGATATTTGTTTCCGACTTCGGTTCCCGTGTAGCCTGCGAGAGCCATCTCACTGACAGTCTGCTGGAAGGTGTTCTCAGCGCCAAGTTCCGGCATATCATCGTTGCACCAGCCAATCGGAGCCATACCGAGTTTTACTTTGTTCTTATCAAACATAACTTTCCTCCATCAACTCAACTAACTATATAATTCCTCTATATCCGGCTTCTCATGAACCCGGGCGCGGTTTCCGTTTCGTACGCTTCGGAAGCCGCTCATAACCGGACGGGCCGTACGGACCCGCCCGATCATTTTATAAGGAAGGCTGCAGTCAATTAAAACTCAGCGTCATCCAGCCACAGATACCGCTCGTCGACGTTGCGGTCGGTCTGCAGCCACGGATTTCCGTCGATGTGGCGGATCGCCCAGAGTGTGTACATCTGGAATCCCGGTGCACAGGACTGCGGATGAAGTCTTCCGCCCTGAATCGCGGAGAAGGTATAATCTCTGCTGCAGAAAACATCGTCGTCCTGGAAGCTCGCGCCGAATCCTTCCGGACGGTCAAAGCGGAAGAAGTACAGCTCCGGCTGCGGATGTCTGTGCGGAAGGTATCCGCTCCAGTTGCCGCGGTCATTGATGATCTCGCCGAGAACAAAATTCGATTTCGGGTTGATATCATGATCAATGATCGTGTTGACACGTCTCTTTGCGCAGTTGCCGTACTTGTTGATCGCGGAATATTTGAACGGCGCATCCTCCGGACGGTACAGTTTGCTGTCAAACTGCTGGTCGTTGTGGGTGTACTGAACCCAGATCTCCGCGTCGGACTCCGCCTTGACGGTCATCGTCTTTCCGCCGCAGATATGCAGGCAGAACGGTCCCTCGGTCCAGATGTCTTTTCTGTAAACCGTCTCGGTCTGGCCTTCCCATCCGAACGTGATCTTTCCGCTGAAGAGCATCACTGCGCACTCTTCGCCGTCCCGTCCGAACTCGCGTGTCTCCCCTGCCGGGATACGGTAGACACGGCAGTCCATCATCATGTCGCGGTATGCATTCTCATACGTGGAAACGATCATTTCGCCCTTGTCATCAAATTTACCGCATCCGAATAATTTTTTATCTTCCATTTCAGGCCTCCACTGATTGTTCATGAAAACAGCCGGATCGGAGCGGCACAGCTCCGCTCCGGCCTGTTAATAAGATAACACTTTTTTCTGAAAACAGAGAGTATTTTTCGCCGTGGTTTTAATTAATACTTTCTTGCCTCGGCTCTCTTCTCCTTGACATCTTCCCACGCCTCACGGACGCTCTCCTTGCTGGAGACATCCGCCAGACCGACGTTCCACCAGGAACCGTATCCGTCTGTCATGGTCTTCGGCATGATCTTCAGATCGAACAGGCAGGCAACGGTCTGCTTCCTGGAATCGATGATCGCGTCACGGAGCTCCTCGACGCTCTTGCAGGTGTACGATTTCATGCCGTAAGCTTCACCGATCTTCGCATAGTTCGTCGGAACGAGATCTCCGCACGGCTTCTTTCCATCGGTGTAACGGAACTCGGTCGCCATGCTGCCGATTCCGTGGCCCATCTCGAGGTTGTTGATGCATCCGAATCCGCAGTTATCGAAGACAAGGATGTTCGTCTTCACCTTCTCCTGCATGATCGTTCCCAGCTCACTGCTGAGCATCTGGAAACCGGAATCGCCGACGACGGTATACTCCTCAACATCCGGATCCGCCATCTTGACTCCCATGGAAGCGCCGATCTCATAGCCCATGCAGGAATATCCATACTCGACATGGTATCCGCCGCGCTTGTCGGTCTTCCATACACGCTGCAGATCGCTCGGAAGCGAGCCGCCTGCTGTGACGATGATATCATCCTCGCCCATGCACGCGCGCAGGGTAGCCAGGGCAGCGGTCTGGGTGAGGGAGGTTCCGTACAGTTTGTAGAACTCCGGAATCGTTCTCGGATCTCTCGCCTTGATGATCGGCTCGAAATTCTCGCCCTCGCATTTGATTCCGCTCAGGCGGTCAAGCTCAGCGTCCCACTCCGCCTTGACATCCTTGATCTCGTTCGTATACGCCGCCTTGTAGCCCTTCGCACGAAGGTTCTCAGCCAGAGCCGTGATCGTAGCCTTCGCGTCGCCGACAGCCTTGACCGCATCATACTTATATGCGTGGTAGCGGTTGTTGTTGATCGTGACGAACCGGACATTCTCATTCTGGAAGAGCCACTTGGAGGATGTCGTGAAGTCGGACAGTCTTGTTCCGACCGCGATCACGCAGTCCGCTTTCTTCGCGATCTTGTTTGCCGCAGAAGTGCCGGTCACGCCGATACCGCCGAGGCAGTACGGATTGCTGGATTTGCATGCGCTCTTTCCTCCCTGGGTCTCGCCGAACGGGATATTGAACTCCTCGCAGAATTTCTCGACCTCTTCGCCCGCCTCAGAGTAACGGACACCGCCGCCGACGATGATGACCGGGTTCTTCGCCGCCGCGATCACTTCCGCGACATCCTCGATCTCCTCCGGAACCGCACACGGTCTTGTGATCCGGTGTACGCGTTTTGCGAAGAAGCTCTCCGGATAATCGTAGGACTCACCCTCGACATCCTGCGGAAGAGCGATGCAGACCGCGCCGGTATCCGCCGGATCGGTCAGAACGCGCATCGCGCTGATCAGGGCGGTCATGAGCTGTTCCGGTCTCTGAATGCGGTCCCAATATTTAACAACCGGCTTGAACGCGTCGTTCGTGGTCGTAGCAAGGCTGTTGCTCTGCTCGATCTGCTGAAGTACCGGATCCGGCTGTCTGGAAGCGTACGTATCAGACGGGAAAACAAGAAGCGGAATGTTGTTCACGGTAGCGGTTCCGCATGCGGTGACCATGTTCGCAGCTCCGGGTCCGATCGAGGACGAGCATGCGATGATCTGCTTTCTTCCGTTCTGTTTTGCATAAGCAATCGCGCAGTGGCACATACCCTGCTCATTGCGGCCCTGCATCACTTTCAGATCTCCCGGATTTGTGTCGAGCGCCTCACCGAGACCGACCGCGATGCCGTGTCCGAAAATCGTGAAGAAGCCCTTGACGAACTTCGTCTCAACACCATCCATTAACACATACTGATTGTCAAGAAACCTGACAATCGCCTGTGCAGTAGTCATCCGCGTTCTTTTCTCCATAACAGTAAATCTCCTTTCCGCATTTGATTCCGATGGATTTTCGCGTGCTTTTGCGTGCATTTCTATCAACTGAAATTATTCTAGCACGCACCGGAAACAAAATCAAGCAAGTCGCATTTTTTTCACATATTTCCGTCAAATCGCATAATTCTGCATCCCCGGCTTTGTGCGCTTTTCCGGCGTGTACCGGTATTTTTCGGATAAAATAGCACGCATTTGCACGCATCGGCACACGCACGGGAAAATCCGTTCCGTCCGATCGTTCAGCTGCAGTTTTTCAGTTCCTTCAGCCCGTTCACACAGAGCATATGATCCTCTTCATCGGTCAGTCCGGATACCACGATGCTCCCGACCTGCCCTGCGTTTCTCACGCAGATCGGAAAACCGCCTCCCGCCAGTGTGTACTGCTCCCCGTTCACTCTCCGCTCCTGCAGAAAGCGGCGGTTATCTCCGTCGAACTGAAGCTTCAGCAAAAGGGACGGCACGCGGAAACGCGCGACGACATTCTGCTTCCAGCGGATCCACGCTTCATTATCCGGCGTCGTCTCATTGCCCGCCGTAAAGAAGACCGGTCTGCCGTTCAGGCGGATGGCGATGGAAATCTTTTCTCCGTCCGCTCCGGCAAGTCCGCGGACGATCTCACCGAGTTTTCTCGCGTCCGCCGGACTGATGCTCTCCAGTTCCGCCTCTTTCATCTGTTCTCTGATCTCTTCCTGCGTCATTTTTGTCTCTCCTTATCTTCCAGAAGACAAAAAGGAGGATGAAATGAATCATCCCCCTTAATTTGTACCGTTTTTTGTTGAATCACTTGCGCGCGATAGCCTTCTTCGCAGCCGCAACGATGTCTTCCGGCATCAGATTGTACTCTTTCTCCAGGAAGTCCTGCGGTCCGACCTGACCGAAGCGGTTCTGGATGCCGACGAACTCCTGCGGAACCAGGCAGTTCTTGATCAGAACGTTTGCAACCTGCGATCCGAGGCCGCAGCCGACCTGATGGTTCTCAGCTGTGACGATCGCGCCGGTCTCCTTCGCAGCCTTGATGATGAGTTCCTCATCGATCGGTTTCCAAGTGTGCATATCGATGACACGTGCAGCGATTCCCTGCTCCTTCAGAGCTTCCTCAGCCTGCAGAGCCTTATCGACCATGATTCCGGAAGCGATGATCGTGACGACGTCCTTGTCACTCTCGCGAAGCGTGACGCCCTTGCCGATCTCGAAATCGGAACCGTCCGCATATACGGTCGTGAATCCTTTACGGATCAGACGCATATAGGTGAGGGTCGGAACATCCGCCAGTTTGTGAGTCAGTGCGTAGGTCTGCGCGTAGTCAGCGGAATCGATGACCGTCGCATTCGGGACGGACAGATACAGTGCACAATCCTCGAAAGGCATATGGGTCGCGCCGTTGAACGCAGCGGTGACACCCGGGTCGGAGCCGATGATGTGGACCGGCCACTCGGAATATCCTGCGGACAGGAACGCCTGATCAAACACACGGCGGGACGCGAAGCAGCCGAACGAGTGAACGAACGGAATCAGTCCGGAAGCTGCCATGCCGGAAGCGACGCCGACCGCGTTCGCCTCTGCGATACCTGCGTTAAATACGCGGTCATTATGAGCTTTGCGGATAAGCTTTACGTCGATGCAGTTCTCAAGGTCGCAGTCAATATGAACGATCTTGTCGTTCTGATCCATCAGATCAACCATAGCTGTGCAGTATCCGTCACGGTTTGCACGGCTGTCTTTCTCATGTTTTCCGATCAAAGTATAGCTACTCATTATTCTGCTCCTTTCTGCGCGCGGACAGCAGCGAGAGACTCTTCAGCCTCTTTGATTGCCTTATCCCACTCTTCCTGGGTCGGCTGAGAGGAATGTGCGCCGGTGGACTCTGCAAAGAACGCGCCCTTGCCCTTCACGGTGTTCAGGATCAGAGCAGTCGGAAGATCCGTGGACTTCTTTGCTTCTTCGATCGCATCGTAAATCTGCTCGACATCGTTTCCGTCCTCCACGTTGATGACGTTCCAGCCGAACGCGTCGAACTTCGCTCCGAGGCCTTTAGCGTGGCTCATGATGTCCTCGCAGGCTCCGTCGAGCTGACGTTTGTTGTTGTCGACGAGGCAGATCAGATGATTCAGTTTATACTGATGAGCAAACTCAGCAGCTTCCCATACCTGGCCCTCATCGGACTCACCGTCGCCGACGATCACGTAGGTGTAGCTGTCTCTTCCCTGTACCTTGTTTCCCAGCGCAGCGCCGACCGCTTCGCTGATGCCCTGTCCGAGGGAACCGGTCGTGAGATCGACACCCGGAGTCATCAGATGATCGGTGTGAGACGGGAACGTCGTATGCGGCTGATTCAGCTTATATGCGTTCTCTACCGGATAGTATCCCTTCAGTCCGAGGGTTGCGTACATAACCGGGCCGCCGTGTCCTTTGGACAGGACGCACCAGTCTCTGTCTTCCCAGGTCGGATTCTTCGGATCTACCTTCATCTCCGCTCCGTACAGAACGGCATAAGCATCTGCCAGCGACATGGAGCCGCCGACATGGCCGAATCCGCGAGAGCCGATGATCTTTAACGTTTCTACACGAATTTCAGCTGCAAACTCGCGCAGTTCCTGCATTTTCTGCTCTTTGCTCATAGCACCTTTCTCCTTGAAATTGTATAAACAACAGTTTCTATACACTTTTCACAAAAATATTCCCAATTTATAAAACCGGGAATATTTCTGCCGGCCATCATCGGAGATGGCCGATTTGATTATTATCTTATACTCTTTACCCGAAAACTTCAACGGGTTTGAGCGATTTCAGACGGATTTTTCCCCATTTTCCGCGGCCCGCCCGTCCATGCCGGCCGGGTATCCGCCCGGGAATCATCACAGTCTCGCGACGCCGCTCTTTTTCGCCGCCTCAGCGACTGCCTTCGCGACCGCCGGCGCGACTCTCTCATCGAACGCCGCCGGAATGATGTAGTCCGCATTCAGCTCCTCGTCCGAAACCAGATTCGCCAGTGCTTTCGCCGCCGCGATCTTCATCTCCTCGTTGATATCGCTTGCACGGACGTCGAGAGCTCCGCGGAAGATGCCCGGGAACGCAAGTACGTTGTTGATCTGATTCGGGAAATCGGAACGTCCGGTCGCAACGACGGCTGCTCCCGCTTCCTTCGCCTCATCGGGGAAAATCTCCGGTGTCGGGTTCGCGCAGGCGAAAATGACCGCATCCTTGTTCATGGAGCGGACCATGTCTTTCGTGACCAGTCCCGGCGCGCTGACGCCGACAAATACGTCCGCACCCTTCAGCGCATCCGCAAGCGACCCCTTGATCATCTCCGGATTCGTGATCTCCGCCATCTCTTCCTTGACCTTGTTCATTCCCTCCGGACGGCCCTTGTAGATCGCGCCGCGGCGGTCACACATCGTCAGGTTCTTCACGCCCGCGGAGATGAGAAGTTTGGAAATCGCCACGGAAGCCGCGCCCGCGCCGCTCATGACGACCTTGATCTCGTCGAGTTTCTTTCCTACAATCTTCAGCGCGTTCGTGAGACCGGCCAGCGTGATGACCGCCGTTCCGTGCTGATCATCGTGGAAAATCGGAATATCGCATTTCTCTTTCAGCTTCTTCTCGATCTCAAAGCAGCGCGGCGCGGCAATATCCTCGAGGTTGACGCCGCCGAAGCTGCCGCTGATCAGATAGATCGTGTTGACGATCTCATCGACATCATGGCTCTTGATGCACAGCGGGAACGCATCCACTCCTCCGAAGGCCTTGAACAGGACGCACTTCCCTTCCATGACCGGCATGCCTGCCTCCGGGCCGATATCGCCGAGTCCCAGAACAGCAGAACCGTCGGTTGCGACAAGCACAAGGTTCGCGCGGCGGGTCAGATCGTAGCTCTTGTTCACATCCTTCTGGATCTCAAGGCACGGCGCCGCTACGCCCGGCGTATATGCGAGGGAAAGATCATCCTTCGTTTTTACCGGAACCGTCTCGATCACCTCAATTTTACCCTTCCACTGCTCATGAAGTCTGAGTGATTCCTTTGCATAATCCATACTGATAATTCCATCCTTTCTCTGATACATTTTTTGAAGCGAATTTATGCGTTTACAACCTGCGGGAGCGTCGATCCGCCGTACGGCATCACGATCACATCCGCATTTCCGCCAAGTTTCTTTTCCGCCGCATCATACGCTTCCTGCACGGTCGCGTACGGCGTCATAAAGATGGACCGGACAAACTCCGGATCCATGTCGGAGACCATGTAGATCGAAGCGCGGTTCATCACCTGCGCGACGGCCGCCGCTTTATGACCGCCGAGCTTAAATCCGCGGTTCAGGCGGTCGATAATATCCTGCGGGCGGGATGCCTCGCGGAACCATTCGTCAAACACCGGGTTCCCCAGTCCTTCTTTGCACGACCCGACAAGAATGATGATTCCGCCCTCGCGGACCGCGTGCTTTGCGTTGTCCAGCGCTTTCTGGGTCTGATACAGATTCAGATCCTTCGGTGCGCCTCCCTGGGAGACGATGACGATATCCGCCTGCTTCTTTATCTTTTTCGCGTAAAGATGATCGAGATATTCACAGCCGACGCGATGTGCCTCCGTGACGTCGCCCGCCACCGCCTTCACGATCTTTTTATGCTCATTCAGAACGACATTGAGAATGAAATCAACGCCGACCATCGAGCACGCTTCCTCAATGTCCTGACGGACCGGATTCGTCGCGATGTTTCCGGCGTGGGACTCATCCCGCACCATCATGCTGTGATTCGCCTGAATCGCATTCCACGTCGAGCATCCCGGCATGATTGCCTTCGCTCCGCCCGAATAGCCCGCGAAATAATGGTATTCGATATTGCCCAGACAGATTCTGCGGTCCGCCTCCGCGACAATGCGCACGATGTCGACCGGCGTTCCTCTCGACGTGACCCCCATGTTCACGACGTCGTCCGCATCCCCGTCGATGCACCGGATCTCGTTCCATGCGCGCTCTCCGGCGAGGTGGCGTTTCTCCTCTTCAGTCTGCTTTCTGTGGCTTCCGAGGGCGAACACCAGCGTGATGTCTTCTTTCTTGACGCCTGCCGCGTACAGTTCGTCAAGCAGCGCCGGCATCACAGTGTATGTCGGCATCGGGCGCGAGACATCGCTCGTGACAAGGACGATTTTTTCATCCGGCTTTACGATCTCCCGAAGCTTTTTGCTCCCGATCGGATGTTCCAGCGCGTAGCGCACTTCCTCCTCACCCATCCGCTCATACTTCATCGGATTCGGCGTGAGGACATCCGTCAGGTTCTGATCCGGTATCTCAACGCTCTGCGTTCTTTGTCCGATCCCGAGTTCCAGTTTCATCCCGAGGCTCCTTTCCTTCCATACCGTCCGCCGGCTTACCGAACCGGCAGTTTCGATCCTTTTCTCAGTGCGTGTACAACCGGAAGTTCCTCCCCCGTCAGGAAACGGATCAGGGAACCGCCGCCCGTGCAGATGTAGGAAATCGTTCCGGTCTTCCCATACTTCGCCGTCGCGGTGATGCTGTCGCCTCCGCCTACAACGGTGTAAGCCTGCGTATCGCCGAGCGCGTCCCAGACCATCTTCGTTCCCTTCTCAGAAGGTGCTTCCTCAAAAATGCCCATCGGACCGTTCACAAACACCGTTTTCGATCCGCGGATGTACTTCTGATACAGCTCCGCTGTCTCCGTGCCGATATCGATCGCGCCGGTCTTCTCCGGGATGTCTCCGATCTTCGCTTCTTTCCGGACCCCGTCCTCAACCCAGGCGAGATCCGTCGGCAGAACGATCTTATCCGCATAGCGGTCAAGAAGTCCCTTCGCTTTTTCGAAAAACTCCTCATAATTCGATTTTACAATAAAGTCATAGCTGCCCTGTCCGATCTTTTCGCCTTTCGCGATCAAAAGGATATTTGCCACGACGCCGCCCGCGAGGATATGATCCGCCGCCCCGCCGGAAAGAACGGATTCCATCATCAGAAAGGCATCCGCGATCTTTGCGCCGCCGAGCACGAAGGTACACGGGCGCTCCGGCGACTCCATCAGCTCCGAGAGTACGACGTACTCTTTCTCAAAAAGCCGGCCCATCATCGACGGAACAATTTCCTCAAATCCGCAGAGCGTCGGCTGATCCCTGTGAGCCGCGGCAAAGGCGTCGCAGAGATAAAGATCTGCAAGCGGCGCCAGCTTTCTGACGACGAGTGTATCCGCCATCTGCTCATGGGTCAGGCGAAGCTTCTTCTCAAACAGCGTCTGCTCCTCCGCCATAAAGCGGACGTTGTCCAGAAGAAGAATCTCTCCGTTCTTCAGGCCTTTGATCTTTTCAATCGCGGCCGGTCCGCAGACATCCGGGATAAACATCACTTCGCGCCCGAGCAGTTCCGCAAGAACCCTGCTGTGAGGCTCAAGCGTGTAATAATTCTGATATTCGATATCGCTGCCCTGATGCGCCATCAGGACGACCTTCGCGCCCTTGTCCGAAAGCTCACGGATCGTCGGCACGCACGCTTCGATCCGCGTCGTGCTGCGCAGTGTTCCGGTCTTCCGGTCAACCGGCTGATTGATATCAATCCGGCAGAGCACGGTCTTTCCCGCGACATCCGCCTCATCCATCGTACGAATTCCAAATTTCATATCCGTCTCCTGTGTATTCCGGCAAAAAAGCTGCCGCATCAGGCTGGAAGATCCGGCCTGACGCATCGTCCGGTCCGATCGTTTCTGAATGCGGCAGCTCTGTTCTCTTCAGCTTCTGCTTACGGATGATCAGCCAAGTCCGAGTTCTCTGAACTTGCCGATGCCGAGATATTTATTTGTAGTAGAGGTCGCTTCTTCTCTGGTCGCCTGCATATGGCACGCCGCGCGGATTCCGTCCATCGTCTCCGGAATCGTGACTGCCTCCTGCGGAATTACCATCGCGTACATGATGTCGTCTCCGCTCTCGACGATGCTGTTCTCCCACAGTCCTACTTCGTACATATCGCCGCGCTTGTGACCGAGATCACGTCCATATTTGAAATAAGAAGCGTTGCCCTGGAATCCGTCCTCGATGCGGAGAATGCGGATACGCGGATGCTTGCTGAATGCTTCCAGTGCCATCTCTTTCGTGATCTTCTGTTTGCCGTGAGCGACGACCGTGATGATATGGCCGTGTGTCACCGGGGTGTGAACAAGAATACCGGTCGCGTCGATGTGCGGCATGATTGTCATCAGATCCACCGCCTGATGGGTCGGCGCCTGATCGATCTTCAGCGCATTCGTCAGTCCGCGGTTATAATCGCCCGGATCCGCGACGCGGCGGATGATCGTGATCGCCACTTTCTCAACGCCGTATGCCCGGTCAAGACAATCCACGGTACGGATCAGTCCGGTCGTATTGCAGCTCGTGAGCTTCAGATAATTTTTGTCCAGTCCCTTCTCATAATTCGCGTAGCCGTGGAAGAATACATCCGCGACTTCGTTTTTCTCGCCGCCCTGGAAAATCGCCTTGACGCCCGCCGGTTCATAGATATTGATTTTATTCTTCAGGCCGACTCCCGCCGGTGACGAATCAAGCATGATATCAACGTTATTGACAAGATCCATGAAGCTGCCTTTTACAGGAATTCCGACCTCGTCGAATTTGCTCTTGTCCGCGCCGTCGACAAGATACAGATCATACGGCATACCCTGCTCATACAGCGCACGGATTGCAAGCGTCGGAGCCATGTCGGCGATACCGACGAGCTCCATGTCCTCCTGTTTCGCGACACCATCGGCAAGACGCTGTCCGATCGTGCCATATCCGGCAACACCAACCCTGATTTTAGCCATGATAATTGTCTCCTCTCTATCTGGACTTTTACTGCATGACTCAATTATATGGTTTTGGTTATATTTTTGCAATACCAAATATCAGCTTTGTTTTTCTTTCAAAACTTGTCCATATTTTCTTTGTATTTTTGATTAATAAATGGTATACTTTTAACATGATTTTAGGATTGCACGCACGTCAGCTACTTTGTTAATTAATTGATTTTGCTGTAACTAAGCGGTTTGTCGGCAATATCAATAATCATTCTTGTGTATACGTGAAATCATTGACAAAATGTTGAACAAATTCTGATGACCATTATTGTGAATTTCTCACGGAAGGGAGTCTGCGGTGCGGGTTGACAGATTAAACGAAATGGAAGAATACATCCTGTCGGAAGGAACGGTTCCTCTGGAAAAACTGGCTAAACAGTTTGACGTTTCGACGAATACTGTAAGAAGAGATGTGAATGAGCTGATCAAGCGCGGACGAATCCGGAAAGTCTACGGCGGCGTCTCCGCGATCACGGAGCACGACACAAACCTGACTCCGGTCCCGCTCCAGGTGCGAGCCGTCGAGCACAGCACCGCAAAAAACATCATCGGGAGGCTCGCCGCCGGCATGGTGCGCGACGGCGACACGATTTTTCTCGATTCCGGGACGACCGTCGCGTGCATGGTCCCCTATCTCGCCGAAAAAGAAGATGTCACGATCGTCACTCACTCGCTGAATGTCATGTACGAAGCAGCGAAGTATCCGTCGCTGAATATCATCGCCCTCGGCGGCTACTACAACCACGCGACGAGCTCCTACTCCGGGATCTCGACGCTCGATCCGCTCTCCTCGATCTCGACGAACGCAGCGTTTATCGCGGCCACGGGAGTATCCCTCGAGAAAGGGCTGACCCACACGACTTATTTCGAAGCCGAGACGAAGAAGAAAGTCGTACAGACCAGCAGCCGCGTCATACTCTGCGCGGACGACAGCAAATTCGGCCGTTCCTCGACACTCTCCTTCTTTCAGTTCGAGAACCTCTATGCAGTCGTAACGAACCGGATGCCGGACAAAAAATTTCTCGACGCGATCTCGTACAACAATATTCTTCTGGTTTGTCCGTAATTTCTCCGTGATTACACTGCGGCGCCCGGAAGGCGCCGCACCCGGGGACGTACCATCACTTCTCGACGCAGACCTGGAGAATGTAAAACTTCAGATAAGAAGAAACCGGTTCATCTCCCGCCCAGAGGATCGGATGATCCGGTCCCTGGGTCCGGAACTCGACCTGCCGGACTCTTCTGTGGGCGTCCCGCGCGGCTTCGCGGATCGTCTTCGTGAAGAGCTCCTGCGTCATGAAATGAGAGCAGGAACAGGTCGCCAGATACCCTCCGTCCTTTACCAGATGCATCGCCCGGAGATTGATGTCGCGGTACCCGCGGACCGCCCGCTTCGTCGCCTGTCTTGATTTCGTAAAAGCGGGGGGATCAAGAATGACGACGTCATATTGTTCCCCGGCCTTCACCAGTTTCGGAAGTTCTTCGAACACATCCGCGCAGTCGAATGAGACACGGTCCTCGAGATGGTTGCGTCTCGCATTTTCCCTCGCCTGCTCCACCGCGAGCTCTGAGATATCAAGACCGCGCACGGACGAGGCCCCCGCCGCAGCCGCATTCAGCGCAAACGTCCCCATGTGGGTGAAACAGTCGAGAACCCGTTTTCCCGCACAGAGTCTCCGGATCGCCCGGCGGTTGTACTTCTGGTCGAGGAAAAACCCGGTCTTCTGACCGTTTTTCACATCGACGAGATAATGAATGCCGTTTTCCGTGATCGGCACGTTCGTATCAAATTCCGGTCCGATGAAGCCGGTTGCCGGCTCCATCCCCTCTTTTCTCCGGACCGATGCGTCCGATCGTTCATAAATGCCCCGGATGGCGATGCCGTCCTTCGCCATCGCTTTTTTCAGTTCATCCAGGATCATCCCCTTCAGGCGGTCAATCCCCAGCGCGAGCGACTGCACCACAAGCACATCCTCGTACTTGTCTACGATCAGCCCCGGAAGAAAATCGGCCTCGCCGAATACAACACGGCAGGAAGAGAGGTCTGTCATCACATCTTTTCGATAATTCCAGGCAGCGCGCGCTCTCTCCCGGATAAAGGCTTCATCCGCCGGCTCCTCCCTGCGGCGGGAGATCATCCGGATCCGGATTTTCGATTTTGTGTTGATAAAGCCGTATCCCAGAAAATACCCGTCAAAATCCTGTACACGGATCACATCTCCGTCCTCGAAATTTCCGAAAACCGACTCGACCTCATTGTCATAAATCCACGCTCCGCCCTGCTTCATCTCGCGTCCGGCGCCGTTTTTCAGCGTCGCGCAGGCTTCCTTCACGATTCCGTTCTGCATAATTTCCCTCCGCCGCGGATCTTCCGCGATCCATTTCAAAAACCTCCGCCGGGTTTTCCCTGCCCGCGCGGAGGTCCGTCTTTCAACATTCTGTTTTTGAAATCACTTTCCGGCCGGAAGCTCTTTTCTCAGTTCCTTCTCCCACCGAGCGATCGTCTGGAGGCGGAATTCAAACTCCCGGCGCTCCTGGTGGTTCGACGCAGAAAGCATCAGTCCCGAAAAGAACGAGATGATCGCGATCACAATCAGAAAACCGGAAACGATCAGGGTCGGGAATCTTCTGACCAGACCTGTATGCACATACGCCGCCATCACCGGAACAAACAGGATCACGGCCAGTGCGGCCAAAACCAACGAGATGATCCCGAAAAACTGGAAAGGCCGGTAATCAACGAGCAGGGAAAAGATCGTCTTCAGCACCTTCATCCCGTCCGAGACGGTATTCAGTTTTGAGACACTGCCCTCCGGACGGTCACGGTATGTGACAATCTCATTTTCGATATGCATATTCTTATCGACCGCATGAATCGTCATCTCTGTCTCGATCTCAAATCCCTTTGATACAAGCGGGAACGATTTTGCAAAGCGGTAGCTGAACGCACGGTACCCCGTCATGATGTCACGGACATCGCTTCGGAACATATGATTGATCAGCGACCGGACGAGCGAATTTCCGAAATTATGGAACGGGCGTTTATTTTCGGTAAAGTATGTGGAAGAAAGGCGGTCGCCCACGACCATGTCCGCCTGCCGTTCCAGAACCTTCTTCACCATCGCCGGAGCCGCATCCGCCGGATACGTATCATCGCCGTCCACCATAATATAACACTCGGCATCGATCTCCTGAAACATTCTGCGGATCACATTTCCCTTTCCCTGCTGATACTCGTAGCGCACAACAGCGCCCGCCTCCCGGGCAATCTCATCCGTGTGATCCTTTGAATTGTTGTCATATACGTAGATCGCAGCTTCCGGAAGCACTTCTTTAAAATCAGAAATCACTTTCCGGATTGTCTTGCTCTCGTTGTAACAAGGAATCAATACTGCAACCTTATCCATTTTCTTCCCTTCAATCGAAAAAAACGCCCCGCGATCACGAGTCATCTGTAAATCAAACAAATACCGTCTTCTGATCTTACCATAGATGACCGATCATTTACACCCGTTTTTCCAATTTTTGCCGGCGAAGTTACGCGAAAGGGAGCCGCAATCGACAGGGTCCGAAAAACGGAATGCCAATGCGCAGCCCCCTTCTATCCGGTTATTCTTACAGGCCGTTTATTTCGCGTTTTTTTTGATCGCAGCCTGTGCCGCCGCGAGTCTCGCGATCGGTACGCGGAACGGCGAGCAGGAGACGTAATCGAGTCCGATGCTGTTGCAGAACTCAACGGACGACGGATCTCCGCCGTGTTCGCCGCAAATTCCGAAGTGCAGATCCGGGTTGACCGGTTTTCCGAGCTCTACGGCCATCTTCATCAGCTTGCCTACGCCTTCCTGATCCAGTTTTGCAAAAGGATCACTCTCAAAGATCTTATTGTCATAATATGCATTCAGGAACTTGCCTGCATCGTCGCGGCTGAATCCGAATGTCATCTGGGTCAGATCGTTCGTTCCGAAGCAGAAGAAATCCGCCTGTTTCGCGATTTCATCTGCGGTGAGAGCCGCTCTCGGGATCTCGATCATCGTTCCGACCTTGTACTCAAGCTTCACGCCTGCCGCTTCGATCTCGGCGTCCGCCGTCGCGGTGACGATATCACGGACGAACTTCAGCTCTTTCGCGTCGCAGGAAAGCGGAATCATGATCTCCGGAACCATCGTCCAGTCCGGATGTTTCTTCTGTACAGCCAGTGCCGCGCGGATCACCGCCTTCGTCTGCATCTTCGCGATCTCCGGATAGGTGATCGCAAGACGGAGGCCGCGGTGTCCCATCATCGGGTTAAACTCGTGCAGGGAAGCGATGATCGCCTTGATCTCTGCGACGCTCTTATTCTTGGACTGAGCAAGGAGTTCAATCTCGCCGTCCTCGGTCGGAACGAACTCGTGAAGCGGCGGATCCAGGAAACGGATCGTGACCGGATCCCCCTCAAGGGCCTCGTACAGATGCTCAAAGTCATTCTGCTGATACGGAAGGATCTTCTCCAGGGCTTCCTCTCTCTCCTCCACCGTGTCGGAGCAGATCATCTCGCGGAATGCAGCGATACGCTCCGGCTCAAAGAACATATGCTCGGTACGGCACAGACCGATACCCTCGGCGCCGAGCTCATGGGCTCTCTTCGCGTCCGCCGGAGTATCCGCGTTTGTGCGGACCTTCATCGTTCTGTACTTGTCCGCCCACCCCATGATGCGCGCAAACTCGCCGGTAACCTGGGCGTCGACGGTCTCGATAACGCCGTCATAGATATTTCCGGTCGTTCCGTCGATGGAGATGTAGTCTCCCTCATGGAACTCCTTGCCCGCCAGCGTAAATTTCTTGTTTGCCTCGTCCATGACAATATCGCCGCATCCGGAGACACAGCATTCGCCCATTCCGCGCGCGACGACTGCAGCGTGGCTCGTCATGCCGCCGCGGACCGTCAGGATGCCCTGCGCGGACTTCATTCCGGTGATATCCTCCGGAGAGGTCTCGAGACGGACGAGAACGACCTTCTCGCCGCGGTTCGCCCACTCAACCGCATCGTCCGCGTTGAAGACGATCTTTCCGCAGGCAGCGCCCGGCGACGCGCCGAGTCCCTTGCCCATCGGAACGGCCTTTTTCAGAACCGCCGGATCAAACTGCGGATGCAGGAGGGTGTCAAGATTTCTCGGATCGATCATCGCAACCGCCTCTTCCTCGGTGCGCATTCCCTCGTCAACGAGATCGCAGGCAATCTTCAGGGCAGCCTGTGCGGTACGTTTTCCGTTGCGGGTCTGCAGCATGTACAGATGACCGTGCTCAACGGTGAACTCCATATCCTGCATATCTCTGTAGTGATCTTCCAGCGTTTTGCAGACATCCTTGAACTGGGCAAATGCCTCCGGGAATTTCTGCTCCATCTCTGTGATCTTCATCGGGGTACGGACGCCTGCCACGACATCCTCACCCTGTGCATTCGTGAGGAACTCACCGAACAGTCCCTTCGCTCCGGTCGCCGGATCACGCGTGAATGCCACGCCGGTGCCGCAGTCATCGCCCATATTTCCGAATGCCATGGACTGTACATTGACCGCGGTTCCCCAGGAATACGGGATATCATTGTCGCGGCGGTACACGTTTGCGCGCGGATTGTCCCAGGAGCGGAAGACGGCTTTGATCGCACCCATCAGCTGCTCTCTCGGATCATCCGGGAACGGCTCGCCGATCTTGCTCTTGTACTCTTCCTTAAACTGGTTCGCCAGCTCTTTCAGATCGTCCGCGGTCAGCTCCACGTCCTGCTTCACTCCGCGGTCCGCCTTCATCCGGTCGATCAGCTCCTCAAAGTACTTCTTTCCGACTTCCATGACGACATCCGAATACATCTGGATAAATCTTCTGTAGCAGTCCCATGCCCAGCGCGGGTTCCCGGACTGTTCAGCCAGTGTATTGACAACTTTCTCATTCAGGCCGAGGTTCAGGATCGTGTCCATCATGCCCGGCATAGACGCTCTCGCGCCGGAACGTACCGAAACCAGCAGAGGATTCTTCATATCACCGAACTTTTTACCGGTGATTTCCTCCATCTTTCCGATATACTCTGTTATCTGCCCGCGAATCTCATCATTGATCTCACGACCATCCTCGTAATACTGTGTGCAAGCTTCTGTTGTGATCGTGAAACCCTGCGGAACCGGCAGACCGATATTTGTCATCTCGGCAAGGTTTGCGCCCTTTCCTCCGAGCAGCTCCCGCATATTCGCGTTGCCCTCGGTGAATAAGTAAACCCATTTTTTTGCCATATTACTACAATCCTCCTGCTGTTTTATTAAATTGTTCTTCTCCACTACACATTTTACCTATTACCAATTGGAGCGTCAAGAAATACTTCTGTCAATTTTCCTGTAAAAACGCTGTTTTGCTCATAATTTTCAAAGCAAAACGACGGATTGCATTTTATCCGGACCCGTGGTATATTAATTGTGTTGCGGAAACATAGCTCAGCTGGGAGAGCATCTGGGTCACAACCAGAAGGTCATGGGTTCGAGCCCCGTTGTTTCCACTTTCTGTTAAACCGCGTATTGACCGGGGATCCGGCATTACGCGGTTTTTCGCGTCTTGAATCAGGTCACTGCGGATCTCGAAGTTCTTCTTCGATCGTGTCGAGGAACAATTCCAGTGCCGACGACCGATATGCGGTTTTGCTTGTGACCGCGCAGATCGTGGAACAAATGACCGGATTTATGATCTTCCGGATGCCGAAGGAAGGCCCGGAACGACCCGTACTCCGGCAGCCGGTGTCTGCGATCTGCGGAACAGCGATATCCTCTTCGGTATCCGTGGCAGATAGCGGGACAATCGCGTATCCCATCCCGGCTCTTGCAAAGGAGATGCAGGTACGGGCGTCGTCTGCGATGCAGTAGTAGCGCGGGATGCCGCCCGCTTCAGAAAAAGCCGTATCCAGCAGTTTTTTCCATCTCCGGTAAATGACAAGCGGCAGTGCTCTCAGATCTTCCATCGGGATCTCATCCATGCCGGTTCTGTCGGTTCCGATCTTTCCAAAGGGAGCTGTGCCGGATGATCCGGCCGGAACGCAGTCTTTTTCGCCGTCCCAGATTCCGACGGCAAACAGCGCTTCCGTGTCGAGTTCCCGAATCTGCCAGGACGGATTTTTACCGAAGGGAGTCCTGACAAGTGCCATATCCAGCAGATCGGAATTCAGACGATCCAGAAGTTCATACGTATTAGACTCAGTCAGTTCAAAATGCACATCCGGATAGCGGGCCGAAAACGGACCGATGAATCGCCGTATAAGGCTGCCGGATAAAGAGGAGATAACGCCGAGCCGGATCGTTCCGCTTTTCCCCGTGCGGCGGTCTCTCAGCTCTTTTTCCGTCGCATCCGCCAGCTGCAGCATGTTTTTCGCCCGATGATAAAAGAATTCCCCGGTTTCCGTCATCTGAACGTGCCTTGCCCCTCTGATCAGAAGCGGCGCTCCGATTTCCTCCTCAAGCTGCCGGATCTGAGCGCTCAGCGGCGGCTGTGTCATGTGCAGCTTTCCGGCCGCTGCCTGAAACGTTCCTTCCTCCACAATTACCGTATAGTATCGCATCTGTTTTAGTTCCATGCCGCCTCCCGTGCCGGATTCTGGTGTTGTTTTCCGGTCCTGAACTTTATTCTATACGAATTTCATATCGTTTCAATATAAAATCAATTATTTTCATATAGTTTATCCGGTGATACGATAGGAAACAGTACGAACCGATGATCCGGATACAATCACGGAAACCGCACACAGCTGATCACAGAAACAGAAAGGAACCCTATGAAATCGCTGCTTGTATATCTCAGGAATTACCGGAAGGAATCGATCCTGGCCCCGCTGTTCAAGATGCTGGAAGCGACCTTTGAACTTCTTGTCCCTCTTGTAATGGCGGCGGTCATCGATACCGGCATTCAGAATCACGACCGTCACTACATCATATCCATGTGTCTTGTACTCGTCCTGCTCGGAGTCGTCGGACTGGCCGCCTCCATCACCGCTCAGTATTTCGCCGCAAAGGCTGCGACCGGTTTTGCAGGCGCGCTGCGACATGCGTTGTTTGATAAGATTCAGAGCCTTACCTTCTCCCAGATGGATCTGTTCGGCACCGATACGCTGATCACGCGGCTGACCAGCGATGTAAATCAGGTGCAGAACGGGGTAAATCTGTTCCTGCGGCTGTTTCTGCGCTCCCCCTTCGTCGTACTCGGTGCGATGGTAATGGCATTTACCGTGGACGCACACGCCGCGCTCCTGTTCGTGATCACGATCCCGGTTCTGTCCGCCGTGATCTTCGGCATCATGCTGGCGACCATGCCGCTCTACAAAAAAGTACAGGCCAACCTTGACCAAATCATGAACGGCACAAGAGAAAATCTTACCGGCGTCCGCGTGATCCGCGCCTTCCGGAAAGAAGCGGATGAGACCAGGCATTTTCAGGAGAATAACCGGATTCTCGCCGCTTCGCAGAAATTTGCGGGCCGGATCTCCGGTCTGATGAATCCGCTGACTTACGTGATCATCAATCTTTCCACCTGCGCTCTGATCTATGTCGGAGCCCTCCGGATCAACACAGGCATCCTGCAGGCAGGTCAGGTCATCGCACTGTTGAACTACATGTCCCAGATTCTGATCGAACTGATCAAGCTGGCAAATCTGATCATCCAGATCACCAAGGCGGCGGCCTGCGGCGACCGGATCGCGGCCGTGCTTGTCGTGCAGCCGGATATGAAGGACGGCGGCGCGGAACTGAATACAGACGGTGATCCGGCTCCCGCCGTCGTCTTCAAGAATGTTTCCCTCTCCTATCAGGGCAGCACCGGACATGCGCTGGAAGACATTTCTTTCGAAGTCAGTCAGGGACAGACGGTCGGAATCATCGGCGGAACCGGAAGCGGAAAATCCTCTCTCGTAAACCTGATTCCCCGCTTCTACGATGTAACGGAAGGGGAAGTGGACGTCTTCGGGCAGGATGTCCGGAACGTAAATGCGGTTTCCCTTCGGAACCATATCGGAATTGTGCTTCAGAAAGCGGAGCTGTTCAAGGGAAGCATCGAAGACAATCTCCGGTGGGGCGATGCGGATGCCGGAACGCAGGATTTCAGACAGGCACTGGAAATTTCCCAGGCAAAAGAATATGTAGACAAAAAGCCGGGCGGGATCCGATATATGCTGGAACAAAACGGCCGCAATCTTTCCGGCGGCCAGCGCCAGCGTCTGACGATTGCCCGGGCTCTTATGAAAAAACCGGATATTCTGATTCTCGACGACAGTGCGTCAGCCCTCGACTTCGCAACAGACGCAAAGCTCCGCCTGGCGATCCGGAAGATGAGTCATTCGATGACAACCTTCATCGTCTCCCAGCGCGCGGCTTCTGTTCAGTATGCGGATCTGATTCTTGTTCTCGATGACGGAAAACTGGTCGGAAAAGGATCACACAAAGAGCTGCTTCAGTCCAATGAGGTGTATCAGGAGATTTACTATTCCCAGTTCCCGAAGGAGGCTGTCAATGAATAATAGCAAAAAGAATGCCGGCCAGAAGACGACGCTCCGCCGGATTTTCCGGTATGTCGGAAGATACAGAGGCTACCTCTTCCTCTCTCTGTTTCTCGGAGTCCTCACCGTGCTGCTGACCCTTTATATTCCGAAGCTGACCGGGCGGTCCGTGGACTACATGATCGGAAAAGGGAAGGTGGATTTCTACGGAGTCCGGGGCATTATCGTCAAAATTATCGTCTGCGCAGCCATCACCGGCGCCGGACAGTGGCTGATGAACCTTTGCAACAATAAGATGACCTTCGATGTGGTGCGCGATATCCGCAACGACGCCTTTGAGAAGATCGAAAAACTTCCGCTGAGCTTTATCGACGCCCATCCCTACGGCGATATCGAGAGCCGGGTTATCGCGGACGCGGACCAGTTTGCGGACGGACTTCTGATGGGATTTACGCAGCTGTTCAGCGGAGTGGTGACGATTGTCGGAACCCTTTGCTTCATGCTGTCAGTCAATGCGAAAATCACTCTCGCCGTGGTCGCCATCACACCGGTTTCGTTTTTTGTCGCGGGATTTATCTCAAAACGGACGTATTCCATGTTCCGGAAACAGTCCGCGATCCGCGGAGAACAGACCGGACTCATCAATGAGATGGTGGAAGGCCAGAGAGTCGTCAAGGCATACAATCAGAGAGCTCATGTCATCGCCGAGTTTGACGAAATCAATGACCGGCTGACGGACACCACGCTGAAGGCGGTATTTTTCTCCTCCATCACAAACCCCGCGACACGGTTTGTGAACAGTCTGGTTTACACAAGCGTCGGCATCGTCGGAGCCTTTTCCGTGATCAACGGTTCCCTCACGGTCGGCCAGCTGACCGCGTTTCTGAGCTACGCGAATCAGTACACAAAACCCTTCAATGAAATCTCCGGCGTAGTGACGGAGCTGCAGAACGCGCTCGCCTGCGCCGCCAGGGTGTTCGAACTGATCGATACGCCGGCGCAGATCCCGGATGCGGCGGACGCGGCAGCGCCGGATACCTTCCGGGGAGAGGTTGTTCTGGACCGGGTGAATTTCTCCTACACGGAAAATGCCCCGTTGATCGAAAATCTGTCGCTTCTGGCGAAGCCCGGTCAGAAGATCGCGATCGTCGGTCCGACCGGCTGCGGCAAGACGACTCTGATCAATCTGCTGATGCGGTTTTACGATGTCCGGGGCGGATCCATCTCCGTCGACGGGACCGATATCCGAAAAATCACGAGAAATTCCCTCCGGGGCGGATACGGAATGGTCCTGCAGGACACCTGGCTGAAATCCGGAACGATCCGGGAGAACATCACGATGGGAAACCCGGCCGTCAGCGAAGAGGAGATGATCCGCATCGCAAAGACCTGCCATATCCATTCTTTCGTCATGAAACTTCCGAAAGGCTACGACACGCCTGTTTCTGACAACGGAGAGGATTTCTCCCAGGGACAGAAACAGCTGCTCTGCATCGCCCGGGTCATGATGTGCCACCCGTCAATGCTGATCCTGGATGAAGCGACGTCTTCGATCGACACCAGAACCGAACTGAAGATTCAGGAAGCCTTCAATCTCATGATGGAAGGACACACCAGCTTTATTGTAGCTCACCGGCTCTCCACGATCCGCTCCGCGGATGTGATTCTCGTTATGAAGGACGGTCATATCATAGAACAGGGAACGCACCGGGAGCTCATGGCAGCGAAGGGATTCTACTACGATCTGTATCAGAGTCAGTTCCTCGGTCAGGCGATCTGACGGACAGAAAAATGCGGCCGGGAAACGTGTCTCCGGAGAAAAATCCGAAAAAAAATAACCGGTGTCCGCGAAAGATGCGGCACCGGTTATTTTTCTTCATTCGGTTCCCTGCTTTATTACTTATTATAGTTGACAATATCGCCGAACTCCGCCTTCAGGGAAGCTCCGCCGATCAGTCCGCCGTCGATGTCCGGCTTCGCAAGCAGCTCCTTGCAGTTCGAAGCCTTCATAGAACCGCCGTACTGGATGCGGATCGCGTCAGCCGTAGCCTGATCATAGATCTCAGCGATGCACTCGCGGATACCCTTGCAGACTTCCTCAGCCTGATCCGCGGTAGCGGTCTTTCCTGTTCCGATCGCCCAGATCGGCTCATACGCGATGACTGCGGTCTTCGCCTGATCCGCTGTCACACCCTGGAATCCGACCTTAACCTGCTGGCGGATCCACTCCATGGTAATTCCCTGCTCTCTCTGCTCAAGAGACTCGCCGCAGCACATGATCGGAGTCAGACCGTGCTCAAATGCTTTCAGGATCTTTTTATTGATGTCCTCGCTGGTCTCGAAGAAATATCCTCTTCTCTCGGAATGTCCGAGGATCACATACGAAACACCCGCGTCTACAAGCATAGCAGGAGAAATCTCACCGGTGTAAGCGCCCTTCTCTTCGAAGTACATATTCTCAGCCGCGACTTTGACATTTGTGCCCTTGACCGCCTCTACGACCGGAACGATATCGATCGCCGGAACGCCGTAAACAACATCCACGTCCGCGTTGTCAACGAGCGGTTTCAGAGTCTCGACCAGAGCGAGCGCTTCGCTCGGAGTCATGTTCATTTTCCAGTTACCTGCAATGATTTTTCTTCTTGCCATGGTGTGGCCTCCTTTAAATTCGGGAACGCATCCCTTCGTTTTACAGACTTATCTTATTATAATACAAAAATTCCCGTCACGGAAGATGGGCTGCCGCTAAAGTGAAGACGGCAGCCCTGATTCATTCCTTATTTGTCGTCCGCAGATACGACACCCGGAAGTGCCTTACCCTCGAGGAACTCAAGGGAAGCGCCGCCGCCGGTGGAGATGTGGCTCATTTTGTCCGCATAACCAAGATGCTTGACAGCAGAAGCAGAATCTCCGCCGCCGATGATCGTCGTCGCATCAGTCTCGGCAAGCGCCGCAGCGACCGCCTTCGTGCCCTTCGCGAGAACCGGGTTTTCAAACACGCCCATCGGTCCGTTCCATACGACGGTTTTTGCGGTCTTGACCGCCTCGGTGTACATCTCAATCGTCTTCGGTCCGATGTCCATACCCATGCGGTCAGCCGGGATCTTGTCGATATCGACGATCTGCGTTCCGATCTCTGCATCGTCAATCGGATCCGGGAAATGGTCGGTCGTAACCGCGTCCACCGGAAGAAGCAGTTTTTTGCCGAGCTTCTCCGCCTTTTCGATCATTTCCTTACAGTAGTCCAGCTTCGACTCATCGCACAGAGACGTTCCGATCTCATTGCCCTGCGCCTTGACGAAGGTGTAGGCCATACCGCCGCCGATGATCAGCGTATCGCACTTCTCAAGCAGATTGGAGATAACATTCAGCTTATCCGCAACCTTCGCTCCGCCGAGGATCGCCACAAACGGGCGGACCGGATTCTCAACCGCGTTACCGAGGAACCGGATCTCCTTCTGCATCAGATAGCCGACCGCACAGTTTCCGCCTTTTTCACGGATGTACTTCGTGACGACCGATACGGAAGCGTGTGCTCTGTGAGCGGAGCCAAAGGCATCGCATACATAATCATCCGCCAGATCCGCGAGCTCTTTTGCGAACTGCTCGCCGGCCTCCTGCGGCTTTGTCTCCTCTTTTCCTCTGAAGCGGGTGTTCTGCAGGAGAACGACGTCCCCATCCTTCATCTCAGAAACCGCCTTCGTCGCCTCATCGCCCGTCACGTGATAGTCCGCGACAAATTTTACATTCTGACCGAGCTTATCGGACAGAGCTTTCCCAACTGCCGCAAGCGACTCCCCCTCGTTCGGACCGTTCTTCACTTTTCCCAGGTGGGAGCAGAGGATCACCTTCGCACCCTCTCCGATCAGTTTTTTAATCGTCGGAAGCGCCGCGACGATACGGGTATCATCGCTGATCTTTCCATCCTTCATCGGGACATTGAAATCGCAGCGGACCAGAACTCTTCTGCCCTTCGCGTCAAAATCATCGACGGATTTTTTGTTTAATTCTGCCATTCTGATTTCCTCCTTAAAAGAAAGAGGCCGGGTCCTGATTAAAGGACCGGACCTCTTAGTCTTTCTACGTATGATTCACCCGATAAGGAATGAATTATTTGCTGATCAGAGAACCGAAGTATTTGATCGTGCGGACCATCTGGCTCGTGTAGGAGTTCTCATTATCATACCAGGAAACTACCTGAACGAGGGTCTTTCCGCCCGGCATCGGCAGAACCTTGGTCTGGGTCGCATCGAAGATGGAACCAGCGGTGCTGTTGATGATATCGGAAGAAACGATCTCGTCCTCGTTGTACTCGAAGGACTCGGTCTCCTCAGCCTTCATCTGAGCGTTGACCTGCTCTACCGTTACCTCTTTGTCGACGATCGCATCAAGAATGGTGGTGGAACCGGTAGCGGTCGGAACACGCTGTGCAGCGCCGTTCAGCTTGCCGTCCAGCTCCGGAAGAACCAGGCCGATCGCCTTTGCAGCACCGGAGGAAGCCGGAGTGATGTTCATCGCTGCCGCACGGGAACGGCGAAGGTTGCCTTTTCTCTGCGGTCCGTCAAGAACCATCTGATCACCGGTATAAGCGTGAACCGTGGTCATGAATCCTGCTTCGATCGGAGCGAGATCGTTCAGACCCTTTGCCATCGGAGCGAGGCAGTTCGTGGTGCAGGATGCAGCGGAGATGATCTGATCCTCAGCAGTTACAGTCTCATGGTTTACGTTGTAGACGATCGTCTTCAGATCGTTGCCGGCCGGCGCGGAGATAACGACATGCTTTGCGCCTGCGTTGATGTGTGCCATGGATTTCTCCTTGGAGGTGTAGAAACCGGTGCACTCCAGAACAACGTCGATGTCGAGCTCTTTCCACGGAAGATCCGCTGCGCTCTTCTCCGCATAGATCGTGATCTCTTTTCCGTCAACAACGATTGAGTGCTCTTTCGCCTCAACCTTGCCCGGGTATCTGCCGTGTGTGGTATCGTATTTCAGAAGATATGCAAGCATCTCCGGGGAAGTCAGATCGTTGATCGCAACGACTTCATAACCCTCTGCGTTGAACATCTGTCTGAAAGCAAGACGACCGATACGGCCGAAACCATTGATTGCTACTCTTACTGCTGCCATAGCTAAAATTCCTCCTGATTCGTTGTTACGGGTTCATATTTTTTTCGAAAATTGTTAAATCCTAAACATGACCATTGTAACGAATGGAAAACGAGAAATCAAGTGGTTTTAAAACATTTTTACCGGTCCAATTTTACCGGAACCGGTTTTTTCCCGTAAAATTCCGTGATTTCTTCCACACCAAGCTCCCTGAGCATCGGAAGAACCCGGTCAAACTCCGCACCGACGCCGGCGTCGTGCGCATCCGATCCGAGCGTGATCATCGTCCCGCCAAGCTCGAGATACCGCCGGATCACGTCCGGATGCGGGTTCGGCCAGGCCATTCCCTTCGTAAGTCCCGCCGTATTGACCTCGAGCGCGATCTTCCGATCCACGATCTCACGGAGGATGGGATCGATCACATCCTGAAACCGTTCATAGGAGTATTCTCTGTCTTTCTCATAGCCGTAACGGACGACGTAGTCAAGATGCCCCAGTGCCTGATACCCGTCGGTCCTGCGCAGATCTTCGAGCATCACCTCAAAATAGCGGCGGTACATCTCTGCGTCCGTTCCCCGAAACTGATCACGGTAATATGGATCCAGGCCGTCCATCACATGAACGGAACCGATCACATAATCGAAGGGCTCCGACTCCGCGATCTCCAGGATCGGATCATGATGATCCGGAAGAAGGCCGATCTCGATCCCGATCCGGACATCGATCGTTCCCCTGTATTTTTCTCGGAGCCGGCTCATCTCCTCCCAGTACGAAGCCGGATCGATCATAAACTCCCCGGTCGGATAATCCGGATCGTAATGATCGGTAATGCACAGATTCGTCATGCCCGCGCGGATTGCCGCCTCGATGACCGCCTCCGGCTCCGCGTCGGAATCTGTGGAAAAGGATGTGTGCAGATGGGAATCTGAAATCATGACTCGCTCCATTCCGCCGCGTTTTGCCGCGGCATCAATCAACCGGACCTCTGTGTGCCGCCATTCCCGGCAAATTACCCCCGGATAATTCCGCCGCCGGCGACGCATCCGTCCTCATAAAACACGACCGCCTGTCCGGGAGTCACCGCGCGGACCGATTCGTCGAACCGGCAGGTGATCTCATCCTCACCCGTCCGTTCAATACGGCACATCGTTCCCCGGTGATTGTAACGGATTTTCGTGAGGAAATACCCCTCTTCCCCGACCTTCATATCCGGGATCCCCATAAAAGTCAGATGATCGGCCCGGAGACAATCCGTGAATACATCCTCCGCTTCACCGACGACCACCTCGTTCGTATCCGGCCGGATGCCGGTCACAAACACACGGCGTCCCATCGGAAGATCGAGGCCGCGCCGCTGCCCGATCGTATAATGGGTGATACCGCGATGTCTCCCCAGAACTTTTCCGTCCTTCGTGACGAAATTACCCTCCTGCGCCTTTTCTCCGGTATCGCGCTCGATAAACGACGCATAATCTCCGTCCGGGACAAAACAGATCTCCTGGCTGTCATGTTTTCTCGCCACCGGAAGTCCGGCAGCCTCCGCCATCTCCCGGATCTGCGGTTTTTCATAAAACCCGACCGGCAACAATGTATGCCGAAGCTGTTCCTGTGTCAGGCCGTACAGCGCGTACGTCTGATCTTTCGACTCCGTCACGGAATTCTCAATTGCGTACCGCCCGTTATCCCGGCGGATGATCCGGGCATAATGACCGGTCGCGATATAATCCGCTCCGATCGCAAGGCTCCGCTCCAGAAGCGCCTCCCATTTGACGTAGCGGTTACAGGCGATACAAGGATTCGGTGTCCGCCCTCTCCTGTATTCCGCCACGAAGTAGTCGATCACGCTCTTCCGGAACTCCTCTTTAAAATTCATCACATAATATGGAATATCCAGAACCTCGGCGACCCTTCGCGCGTCCTCGACCGCCGATACGCCGCAGCATCCGCCCTCTCTCTCAAGGTCGCAGGCATCTTCATCCTGCCAGATCTGCATCGTGACGCCGATCACGTCGTAATCCTGTTCCTTCAGCAGAAGGGCCGCTACCGAAGAATCGACGCCGCCTGACATACCGACAACCACTTTTTTCTTATCCATTCCGATGATCCCCGCTGACTCTCTGTTCGTATTTGGGCGACATGGCCCGCAGCTGCCGGACAATGCCGGAAAGTGCTTCCACTGCCGTATCTGTGTCCTCTTCCGTGTTGTCATATCCGAGTGTAAAACGGATCGTACTTTTCGCCTCTTCCGCCGATCGGCCCATCGCCAGAAGGACATGGGAAGGATTCAGCGATCCGCTGGAGCAGGCTGATCCGCCTGATGCGCAGATTTCTTTCATATCCAGCATGATCAGCACTGACTCCGCCGACACATAGTCGACTGTGACATTCACCGTGCCCGGAAGGCCGTTCTTCTGCGCACCGTTCAGATGACAGAAGGGAATCTCTGCGAGAATCCGATGCGCAAAGCGGTCCCTCAGCGCACGTACGTACCGTCCGCGCTCCTCCATGTGCCGCTTCGCGATTTCCGCCGCCGCTCCAAGGCCGACGATCCCGGCGACATTTTCCGTCCCGGCCCTCCGGTTTCTCTCCTGCGCGCCTCCCCGGAGCAGCGATCCGATGTGCACACCTCTCCGGATGTACAGGATCCCGGTCCCCTTCGGACCCCCGAACTTGTGACCGCTCGCGGAGAGAAGATCGATGCCCGTATCCTTCACCGACAGCGGAATATGGCCGAAGGCCTGCACTGCATCGGTGTGAAACAAAATCCCCCGTCCCCGCAGTTCCGAAGCGATCCGATACACCGGCTCCACCGTTCCGACTTCATTGTTCGCGGCCATCACAGAGACGAGTACCGTGTCCCTGCGGATCGCCCGGAAAACCGCCTCCGGCTCTACGTATCCGTCCCGATCGACCGGCAGATACGTCACCCGGGCTCCCCGCTCTCTCTCAAGATATTCACAGACGCGGAGAACCGCCGGATGCTCCACGGCTGTCGTGATGATATGACCGCGTCCTCCGGCGGCTTCAAACGCAGCTGTGACCGCCCAGTTATCCGACTCGGTTCCTCCGGAGGTGAAGTAGATTTCCGAAGGATCCGCATCGATCACGGAGGCCGCCTGTTTTCTTGCCTTCGCGACCGCCGCTCTGCTTTTTGCTGCGATCTGATAGACAGCCGAAGGATTTCCGTAACGCTCCGACAAAAAAGGAAGCATGGCCGAAACCGCCTCTGCTTCCATCCCGGTTGTCGCCGCATGATCAAGATAAATCATAATGCCCCGCCTCAGTTCCGGCACGGGACCGCTTCCGCCCCGCTTTCTTCGAGCAGCACTCTGCTCTCATTCACAAGCTGGTCCAACATGATGGTATCAACCGCGTCCGAGATCGCGTCATTGATCCGTTTCCAGACGTATTTCGTGACACACCAGTCCGAACCGGCGCATCCGGCAGCCACATCCGGCTCTCCATCCTTCAGTGCCGGACAGGAAACCGCATCAATATCTCCCTCGAGTGCCCGCAGGATATCGCCGACCGAGATCTCCGAAGCCGGCCGTGCAAGATGGTAACCGCCTCCCGCTCCCCGGACGCTCCCGACCAGACCCGCCTTTTTCATCGAACGGATCAGCTGCTCGAGATAGCTCTCGGAAATCTGCTGCCGCTGCGCGATACTCTGTGTCGAGACTGCTCCCTCTTTTTCGTGAACCGCCAGATCGATCAGAGCCCGAAGGCCGTATCTTCCGCGTGTCGTTAGTTTCAATCCAAACACCTCTTTCAGGTTGAATAATTCCTAGTAATTTACTCCGATTTAATGCACCAAGAATATCATCTGCGCCCTGCCTTGTCAAGAGAGGTGCGGAATTTTGCGCCCGCACCCGAAAAGCCGTTTCATCGAAAAAGATAAGAGCCGGCAGACTGAAAAACAGCTGTCAGCTCTTTTGAAACTTCTTACCCGAACCGTTCCGCCCCGTGCATCTGCGATCTCATTCCTTCAGAGAATCCACGTAAATCTGCGTCGTCGAGAGATCCGCGTGACCGAGCATCTCCTGAAGGCTCTTCAGGTCGGTTCCGCTCTTCAGCTGATGCATCGCAAACGAGTGACGAAGTGTGTGCGGCGTGATGTCCTTTTTGATCCCTGCGGTTCTCGCATATCCCTTCAGTACCTTCCAGAAGCCCTGGCGGCTCATGGGATTTCCCTGACAGTTCGTGAAGAAACAATCACAAGATCTGCCCTTCAGCAGCTTCTCCCTCGCGTCTTCTTCATACATTCCGAGTACTTTTCCGACCTCCGCTGAAAAAGGAATGCTGCGTTCTCTTCCCTGATCCGAGCACGTGACATACCCCATCTGCAGATTCACGTCCCCCTGTTTCAGGTGAATCAGCTCACTGACACGTATTCCGGTCGCATAGAGAAGCTCCAGCATCGCTCTGTCGCGGATCCCCTTCGCCGTATTCATATTCGGCTGTCTCAGAAGAAGCGCGGTCTCCTCCTGACTCAGCGCCTCCGGTACCTTTTTATCAACTTTCGGCGGTTTCAGCCTCTCAGTCGGATCACTTCCGATCTCCCTCTCCTTCATCAGATAACGGAAAAACGACCGGAGCGAAGCGATGTTTCTCGAAACCGTCGCCGGTGACATATGATTCTGTTCAAGGTACAGCACGTAGGAATTCAGATTTGTTTCCGTCACATCACGGATATCATCAATATCCATCTCATGGAAATAATCCGCTGCCTTTTTTAGATCACGCTCATAAGAAATCTCAGTATTGTAGGAGATTTTTCTTACATTATGTAAATATCCTACATACTCCTGAATTGCATTTATCATCCTCAAAATACCTCTTTTTGATTTAGTAAAAGCAATTCACCCTTCAAAACTTATGCTCTATTATACGCATTCGTTTTTTGATTTGCAAACGTCAAAAATGCCTTAACTGCGCGCTTTCGGGCACTTTTTTATGAAAACCACGAGATAAGGATGATGCCGGATTATTGTCTACCATATCTTGTTGAAATTATTTTTCGGAATCCTCCGCATCCTCTCCGGAATCCTCCACGTCCTCTCCGGTATTCTCTACGTCTCCGTCAGAATCCTCCGCATCCTCGTCGGAATCCTCCGCCACATCGTCAGCCTCGATTTCCGGACGTTCTTCGAGCTCTCTGGCGGCCTCACGCTCCATCCTCTCTGCTTCCGCCTTCGCGGCTTCCTCCGCCTTCTGCTTCTTGTCCTCGTCATAAATCTTCTTCAGCTGAATGATCGATGAGATCGCGAAGTAAGATCCTGCGACGACAAACAGTATGATCGCCAGTGCGGAGATCACGAGAGGCGCCTCCGATGCCTTGCCCCGAAAAAGATCCATCGCGATGCGGACCGCGAGATAAATAACATACGCGCCCGCGACGAGGCGGATCTCATACCTGACTCTTGGATTATCCATAACTTCACCCTGCCTTAAAAAAATGTTCAAATGAATGTCTGTATTTTAGCAGAATTTGCCCGTGCCGACAATACGCCGAACGTTTACGTCCCGGAAAATCAGGCAATCCCGTCAGGCCTCGCCGGCAGCGATCAATGCCGCGCCGACCGCTCCGCAGAGCTGGGCATATTCTGAAACCCGGATTTTTGTCCCCAGATGATTTTCCAGCTCCCGTACAAGCCCTGTGTTTTTCGCGACTCCCCCCGTCATCATCACCGCCTCCTCCATGCCGACGCGTCTCACGAGGGAAGCCGTTTTTACCGCGACCGCCTTGTTCAGTCCGTGGATCACATCGGGGAGCGATGTGTTTTTCGCGACAAGCGAGACGACCTCGGATTCCGCGAAAACCGTGCACATGCTGGAGATCGTGACATCTTCTTTCCAGTTTTCGCCCAGGGTTTCCATTTCCTCCATGGAAATCTCGAGCGTCCTCGCCATCATCTCAAGAAACCGGCCGGTTCCGGCCGCACATTTATCATTCATCGTAAAATTCCGGACCGCGCCGGTTTCGTCGATCCGGATCACCTTGGAATCCTGCCCGCCGATATCGATGATGGTCCGCACCGCCGGATCGAGGTAATGTGCCCCCTTCGCGTGACAGGTGATCTCCGTCACGGCATCGTCGCCGATCCCGATCGTCTCTCGCCCGTATCCTGTCGAGACAATTCCGCCGATCTCATCCTCGCGGATCCCCGCCTTCCGGATTGCCTCCTCAAGCGCACGCTTTGCACCGGCCGCGGCGCCGGCACCCGTCCTCTGAATCGTCCAGGCGACCACCTTCCGGTCCTGATCCATGATCACTACGTCGGTGCTTGTCGATCCGCTGTCCACGCCGGCCACATATTTCCATCCCGATCGGTTCATCGTGTTGTTCTCCTTTCCCCGCACGGATTCTGTGCCTGTCCCGTGTTTGTTCCCCGCGGCTCTGCTATTCAGCCCGAGGCTTTCCGCGAAGGCGTCCAGCCGTGTGGCAAGCTGTCCTTCGCTCTGCCTCGTCGTATCCGTTTCAATCTTCAGATTCGGCGCCTTCCCGGGGCGAACCCGGTCCGCATAGTCAAACCCATAGTAGTCGCAGAACTTCATCGTGTGATAGACGATCCCAAGGGCGCCTCTGCCGAGTTCTTCCCGCTCCCGGGTATCCTGCATCCTCATGCACGGCAGCTGGCCGATCAGATCGGCGCTGTAAACGCGCAGAAACTCTTCGGCTTTTTCCGGCTTTTTCAGCGGATACAGACACCGGTTGCCGCTGCAGGTGTCGTCGCGCACCGGGACGCTGAAATGAGACGATACCATTTTGAGGAGAGCAGGACCTCCGTGTGCGCCCTGAAGGCTGATAAACGGCGTTCTCTCTTCCGAATCCGTCTTCTTTGCGCCGCATCCGGCATCAAGCGCCTCCCAGGCCTTTTCCGCATCGAACTGAATTCCACTGTATTCCTGATATGCGGAAACAAGACGACGGAGGGAACTTTCAAACATCCATGTTCCCGCGCGGCCGCTGTGGTGAGGCAGATCGAGCAGGTATAAAAAACTCTTCTTTCCCTGCTCCTTGATCACATCGTAAACCCTTCTCGCGACGTCACAGCAATTTACAAGGACGATCTCATCGACATCCGGCTGCCGGCACGCTTCAAGCAACGCTTTGCCATAACCGCACAGATTCGGGTGCGCCGCAGCGTCCGCATATCCGAATGAATCCGTCACCGATTCAATCCGCTCCGTCTGGCAGGAAAAACCGGCGAAGAGCTCGAGCGGCGTATATTTACACATATACCATATTTTATGCGTTTTCATTTCTTCTTTCCATTTTCCAGCATTTCAATGAACGCTTCTACACGTGTCATCATCTGGCCGTCGCCGGCATTCCGGCGGTCACAGCCGTCGCCGTCCAGGATCAGCACCGGCACACCGGCATCCTCAAAAAAGCGGCGGGCGTTTCCCGCCGCAGCCATCGTCTGCTTACAGCCCCAGTGGCAGAAATAAATGACCCCGTCGATTTTCTGTTCTCTGCACATCGCAAGACTTTTTTCCAGCCTCCGTTCCGACGGTCCGTTGAAGGAGTTGAAGACGACGCGCCTCGCCATACTCTCGTACGGCCGTTCCGGATCCATATCCACAAATCCGTCGAAATTCATATCACATGAGACAACCTGACACCTCCTGCTGAAGTTCAGAAGGCTTCGCAGGTCTTTCTGGTAATAGGGGATGGTGTGCATCCACAGGAGACGGATTCCTCCGAACGGCTCCGCCTGATTCAGTTCTTTTTCGAGCATCTCCGCGTAGTGCAGAACCGAACGGTTTCCCAGCTGGACGTGCGTTCCGAAGATCTCGTACAGCTCATCTGTGAGGTCGTTGGAGAGATACCTGCCCGCTTTTTGTCTCTGGCAGGCAGCGAGTCTTTCCAACGTCTTCTTTCCGCACGCGATCCGCCGTTTCAGATCATCCCGGTCAATCGGGCGCCCCGTAACATCCTCGATCATCTTCGCCGCTTCACGGAGCTGCTGCGCCACATAAGCGACACTCTCCTCCGAGCTTTCGTACGGAACGTCGATGTATTTCCATGGAATCTGATAATGCTCCGCTGCCCTGCGAAAGGTAAGATTGTTCGCGTCGCAGGCGAGCGAGGTGTTCAGTATCATCGCCGGCTTCGGCAGAACATCCGACATGACGGCTCCGAGCAGGACCTTGTGATAAGAGCAGTACGTATCCGGAATGCCGGCCGCCTCCGCGTACTCGGCGAACCCGCGTTCCGCCGCGGCGCCATTGATATAGGACGCGGCCGCTTCCGCGAACATCGGATGAATCCCCGCCGATCCCAGGAGTTCGCACGGCGTAAAGATGCTGACGAGAGCCGACCGCTCCGGCCGCACGTACGGGGCGATGACGGATTTCATCGATTCGACCGCCATCAGATCTCTCGAGCGGCCTAGCCGTTTTTCCGGAAATGCACGAAGCTGCACAAGCTTCGCGCGGTAAGCCGCGAGCAAAAGCTTTCTCGCCTTCTCCGGTTCCTTTTCAATTTTTGAATCGACATAGCTGCCGAATTTTGCTACAAGATCACTCATCTGTTATTCTCACACTTCCCGGATCTGACCGGTTCTTCATCCATTGAACAGCTCCAGACCGATATCGTAAATCCGGCCTTCCGCCGCGTCGCCGAGCCACTGCGCCATCGATGCGGGCCGGAGCCCTTTAAAATAAAAACGGCGGTGCCTCACCGCGGTATGCACCGTCCCGCCGAGATGGAACCGGTGATTTTTCCAGTCATACAAAAAGATACCGAAGCGGGAAGAAATATTCTTCAGATCACGGATCATATCCTTTGACTGTTCAAAAAATTTTTCCTGAATTTCCACATCCGTCCGGTAAACCTTCCGCGTCATATCCGAGAGATATGCGCTCAGGAGATAATCCCGCACCGACGCGGCGTACAAATAATGCACCCGGTCCCCAAGTTTCCCGCAGCAGGCCCGGAACCACTCGACGGTCAGATTGTCCCCGTGGATCGGTTTCCAGATTCTCTCCGGGGCTCCCCAGATATCACGGGCGGTTTTCCTCCACTTCTCGTAACAGAGCTGTCCGCAGTCCGACAGCAGCGTCACTTCCTCCGCTCCCGGGTAATAATCCGAAAGAATTTCCTCCGCCAGAGCCGGCACCGCAAACGCACCCGCCGAATCCCCCGCGATCAGAAGTTTCGCCGGATCCGGGAAATACTCCGCACAGAGGTCCATCGCCAGACGGAAATTCTCATGTCCGTGAAAATGAAGGATCTGATCCTTTCCATCCTCACCCGTATACGGAAAATCGCGGCGGCCGACGTGAAAATCCCCCGTCGCATATGTGATCACGAGAAAACTCCATCCGTCAAACGGATTGTGCGGATTTCCGATCTCGGTGATCCCTGTGTTGATATTCATGATCTGGGTGAACGGACGGAGATTGTTCCAGTAATAATTCGGAAGTCCGGCGGCAATCTTGCCTCCCGTCGCGGGCCGCGCGGCCGTATATTCATTCCAGGCGACGCCTCCTCCGGAGAGGAAAACAACCAGCCGCGCCGGGTCGGCAAATTTTATATAGACATGGTATTCCGATCCGTCGCCGGCCATCGCTCCTTCCACATGTTTCCGGTACCAGAACTGCTTCTCCGGGCGGTCCGGAAGAAGCGGGGCCTCAAACCTCCGCTCGATATCGTTGCCGATTGCCTGTTCGACGTAATTGCCGACGCGGTAAGAGATCGGTGTGATTTTTTTGCTTTTATGACGAGCCATAGTACCTCCGCCCGCATCGGTCAGATATGAAACACCCTTGTCGCCGCGCTCCTGACGATTCGCTGGTAAAAAATCAGCGCGCCGATCGCCATGATGGACAGCACGGTTATGCTGATCGCCGCCGGCCAGATAAACTTATTCCACCCGATCCGGATAAAGATGATCTGAATAAGTGAAAGCACCATATTGGCCGCAAGGTAGATGATATATTCAACGAGGAGCATCTTCTTCAGAAATTTCCCGATCCAGATCGTGACGAACACCAGCCCGAGGAAACAGGACGGAACCATCCACTCAACCGCCCAGCCCGGATGGCCGGTCATCCGGTCGATCACGATCGCGACGGTCATCCCGATGTACGTCTGTGCCGTGATCAGGAGGATCACATTGTTTCTGTGATAAAACGCAAGCACGAGATCACACCATGCGATCGGCGCGCCGATCATGACAAAGGTCACCCAGGGAAGCCCCGTCGGGGTCATGAACCGGAGCAAACCCATGACGGCTTCCAGCGCGAGAAAGCAGAACAGAGAAATGCGGACAATCCCCATCTTCGTCACCTTCGACACTCTCAGTCCCGGATATCCTGCCGTCTCCGGCTCCGCCTGACCGGTCAGTTCCCCTCCGCAGAGGGGACAGCACCTCTTCTCCCCGCGAATATGAATTTTGCATTTATCACAGTATTGCATAATACGTCTCACTTATCAAAATCATTGGTAGACAATTCCACATCGATCCCGAATCCGGTCAGCCGGCGGAAGAAGTTCATTATCGCTCCGCACTGTACAAACGCAGAAGTAAAACCGAACACCAGCCGGTCCTGAAACGAACTGATGCACATCTGCTCGCCGTTCGTCGACATGAAACTGCTGAAACTGTCAATATATGGAACGAGTTCCTGCGGCATCGTGACACGGCCCACATTCGAGACCGACGTCGTCACTTCCTGCTTGCGCAGATAATTGATGCCGGAAATTCCGAGATCCTTAAATTGAAGCGGGACCACCTTCACCGCCCAGTTACGTTCCAGGGCGGAATACGTGTTCATCGTATCGATGATCCGTTCCTCCTGCAGCTGTTCCTCGAAGGAACGCCGGACTTCTTCGACAACGCTCTCCAGTTTCCCGTCGTAGTGCTCCGTCTCGTAGACGACACTGATGACGCCGTAGAAATTCCGGGTAGTCCCGGACGGAAAATAGTTTCTCAGATTGACCGGAACCGTGACGATGATCGGTTTTTTCCGGTCCCGCACCTGCATGGAGCGGATGATCCCCTCGATCACGATCGAAGTCGTCATGACGGCGAGGGTCGCATGAAACCGGTGGCAGAGATCCAGAAACGCCTTTACAGAAACCGTCCCCTCGATCATATGCAGATTCATGTTCGGATCCCGTTCTCCGCGAATCTGGTAGGCTTTCCTGCGGGCGGACATGATCTTGTCCATCGCGCCCGAGTGACTTCCCTTCGTATAAAAATGATCGAATGCGTCCGCCGCCTTTTCGCTGACCGACGCAGAATCATCTTCCGGAATCTCCGCGACGATTTGATACTTTTCCACCAGATAATTTCGCACGATCTCTTTCAGAAACACAAACGCACCTGCGCCGTCCGAAAGAACGTGATACATCTCAAGATTGATTTTTTTATGGAAATAACTGACGCGGTACAGAAGATTCTTCCGGCCGCGCTCATAAATCGCCGAGAGCGCCGGAATATTGTCTTCAAATACTTCCGCCTTCCAGTTGTAGCTCCGCTCCAGATAGTACCAGAATAGGCCTCTCTGAAGATAGCAGTTAAAGTGCGGAAATTCGGCGATTGCCCGGTCCAGCGCATGCTGAAGGACGGCCGCGTCAACATCCTCCTTCAGCTCACAGGTAAGCCGGAACACCCTTGTGTCCGATCCCTGAGCGGTGGAAGGGATAATCTTCGCGGCATTATCCAGCTTATACCATTTCCGATCCGTAATCGGCATAACCTCTCCCCTCATATCCCTGTTCTGTCCGTTATCCCATCCGGTACGGACAAAAAAATTTTATCATGTTCCGCATAGTGAGGCAAGCAGGGCCGCCCTGCCGGGAAATCTCCGGTTCCATCTGTTCCCTGTATTTTTCGGATTGAATGCGGCTGATCAGCGGGGGCAGCGCTGCACTGACCGCCAAAAACAGATCTTTCGTACATCCTTCAGCGCGGACATCCCGTGCAGCTTCCCGCGCAGCTTCCCGTGCATCCTCCGGAACTATGACAGCCGCAGCCCGACTTGCCGCTCTTTTTATCCCGCAAAACTGCTCTCAGAGCAAAAAATACTGCCGCAGCCACCGCCGCAAGCACCAAAATCGTCGCAGCCATGCGCTGCCTCCTTCTTCCTTGTAAAAAAACAGCCCTGCATCCGACCGGCGGTCGGACCAGGACAATTTTTCAAGTGCCACATCTTTCGCAGAACGATATTACGCGATTATGCGACGTTATTAAGCGACCCGGATCGGGTTCGAACCGACGACCTCCGCCGTGACAGGGCGGCGCTCTAACCAGCTGAGCCACCGGGCCATTTGCTGTACCTGTTTAAACGGTACTTGATTATTATCGCATTCTTCTGTTAAATTTGCAAGAAAAATATTATTGTAGAACGGTAAAATGCCGGATGTTTGCCGGATGAGTGACATAAAAAACGCCCGAAATCCGCATAAATAAAGGGCTTTCAGGCGCTGTTCCTATGGATCTTCGGGGACTCGAACCCAGGACCGACCGGTTATGAGCCGGCTGCTCTAACCAACTGAGCTAAAGATCCGGATTAGGCGAAAACAGACCCTGTCTCCAGGATCTGTTTTCAAAAAAAGGCGTCGACCGGATTTGAACCGGTGCATACTGGTGTTGCAGACCATTGCCTTACCACTTGGCTACGACGCCACAGTGACTCCGACGGGAATTGAACCCGTGTTACCGCCGTGAAAGGGCGATGTCTTAACCGCTTGACCACGGAGCCAGACTCCCCGAGTAGGGCTCGAACCTACAACCCTTCGGTTAACAGCCGAATGCTCTACCATTGAGCTATCGAGGATTATTCTGTTCCGGCTGCTTCCGCCGGCTCCCCGCCGGCCCTC
>Ga0256406_1000745_pt1 | contig 56910 bp, 56 predicted proteins | sample RumenRJG_03DNA_FD_185986 | JGI IMG/M metagenome (GOLD analysis project Ga0256406, IMG submission 185986) | Bovine rumen microbial communities from Lethbridge, Alberta, Canada - RJG_03 | ecosystem: Host-associated > Mammals > Digestive system > Stomach > Rumen | place: Canada: Alberta | collected...
CAATTCATCGTAGATACCTCTTGTTCTTTTGAATTTTACTAACGTCCAGGTCAGTAATGATTCAAATCTACTTGAGGTATTTTTATATGTCAACCCCCTGACACTTTATATTATACAGGAGGCTTTCCATCAGCATATTTTTCAACTGAGTACTCTACGTTCTTATCAGCAAAGTAATCCGCCAGTTGCCTTAACACGTCCTGTCTGGCATGTGCGTTATCATCGCATACTGCGATCCTGACCATAATACAGAATTCCTCTCCATTACAATTTTGAGTCAGCTCTATTATACATTTTTTTCAATAAAATAAATAATTTCGATCGTATACCCATGTTACACTATTCATGATCTCTCATAATACAGATATACGTCCGACAGCTCGGGTTCAACCTGTCTCCATTCATCAGTAAGATTTGTATCATCTGTTATGATTCGTACCTTCACCCTCCTTCCTACATAATGCATATTGGAAACAAGCGTCCCTGAAGCCTTTAGCTGTGTAATCTCCTCTTTTACCACGGTACCTTCATACACTTTCCTTTTTATTGAATCCTGCAGAAATTCAGGAGAACCGGATTTTATGAGTTTCCCGTGATCAATAAGTATCACACGGTCTGCTATGAATTCTATATCAGAGATCACATGAGTGGCAAAGATCACTATCTTATCCTGTGCCTGTCTGCTGATAAAGTTTGTAATACGGATCCTCTCATTTGGATCAAGTCCTGCCGTAGGTTCATCCATTATCAGAAGCTGAGGGTCGTTAAGCATTGCCTGTGCTATGAGAATCCGCTGCTTCATACCACCCGAATATCCTTTAATCTTTCTGTATCTTGCGTCCTCAAGATTTACGGCTGAGACCATCTCGTCTATCTTTACTGCTGCATCCTTTTTCTTAAGTCCTTTTAGTGATGCCATATACCACAAAAATTCATCCCCCGTAAAGTCGTCGTAGAGATTCTGCTGCTGCGGCATATATCCCAGGATGCTCCTGTATGACTTTCCGATGCTTAAGATATCTTCACCATTCCACGTAACGGAGCCGCTGTCAGCGTTTAGATTTTCGGTAAGTATGTTCATTAGAGTAGACTTGCCGGCTCCGTTCGGTCCCAAAAGTCCGTATATCCCCGGAACGAAGTCAGCCGTAAAACTGTCAAGTGCCCTGGTCTTTCCTTTATCATATGCTTTTGTCAGTTCTTTCACCTCAAGTTTCATCGTTGTTCCACCTCTCATGTAAAGATCAGTCCTCTGCCTGAGAGAACATTTATCATCATGGTGACTATATCCACCCCTATCATTTTAGCTACAATCGAGATCATAAGGATAACAAGCGTACCGGTAATACCACAGGCCGATGCGCTTCTGAACCATATAGTGGTTTTCAGCATAAAGGCTGTAAGCGCCATATACAGAGCAAGTCTTAAAACAGCGAGCATAATGAAAAAACACAGCTCACTTACAGGCACTTTTATCATAAAAGTCGTAAGCTGTGTGAATGGAGCCATCAGGTTCACTCCCTTGTCAATACGCATGTAACTCAGGAAATCCGGTATATTCCAGAATATATAATATATAAGCGCAATGATATATACGGCTTTTCTTTTTTTACTACGTATCATCGCATAGCCTGCCGATGTAGTATCAAGCAGCGAATACATGCCACTGGAACTGTCTGCGCTCTCCAGACCGCAGACTGTAATCACTATGGCATTCCCTGCTATAAGAAACAGGAGCAGATCTGTATCTATATCATAAAACTGCTGTGTTAATGCTTCTTCATCAAAGAAATACTTACCGCCGCTTCCTTTTTTTAGAAGTGTATCTCTCTGCTGTTCAAGTTTCGAAAGACCGACATCGCGCATATCCATCTCATACTGTATGTAAAGTTTTCGCGCTTTGTCTTCTTCAGAATTTCCAAGAGACTTTGCCTCAGCAAGCATCGAGTCCAGTTCAGCTCTTTCGCTTTCTATAAAGTCCAGTTTCTCATAAGTCACGATTCCCTGTACTCTGTTCACCAGCCTATGGTACTCTGCATCAGATGATTTCTTGAAAGACAAAGGGCTTAAAGCTATGCGGCTGAAACCGACAATGACAAGAATAAATATGACAGTTATGATCGCTCTTCTCTCATGTATCATGATCTTGCGAAATTCAAAGACTGCGATATGATCCGTGTGCCACACACTGCCCATCTTGCTCCTTAGGTGCAGCATCATCTTATGAAACAGGCTCTCCGATTCAGTCTGAAACGATAATGAGAATCCTGCGATACCTGCCAGAGAGAATATGCTCCCAATTATCATTAACGTAATGATCCCGGTGGTCATCTGGCTTACAGGATATCCGAATATATCGATATTCAGATGATTCCCCAGCGAGGTCTTCATGCAGCACTGATAGAAAGGGTTTAAGGACAACAGAATATTCAGACGTCCCGATACGCTGACCCGCTGCGAAAGGATCCATTCAGCAACGAAAAAAGCGGTATAAATGGTAAGAGAAATCTCATTTCTCCTGAGCACAGAAAATAACATCTGTATAAACAAGACACAGAATATCCCGGCCAATATATGTATGACTGCCATTACAGCGATTGCTGTACCAACAGTGAGCGAATACTGACAGTTCCTGAACATAGATGATGACTGTATGATCGCATCTAATCCGAATGTTCCATATCTGTATCTGACAAAAAGAAGCTCTGTAATGTCGCAGACAAGACTGAATACGGCTATGTATTCAGACAAAGATACAGATCTCTTCAGATACAACCATCCATGTCCTCTCTTTGTGCTCTTGAGCAGCAGAAAGAAACCTTTCCTTCGCTCTGCCGGAAACAGCTGATAAACGAGTACAAACGCGAATAGGATGACAGGCAGCATATGGTATGGGTACACGGCATACCGGGTCAGTGCTTTGTAGTCTCCTTCTTTAAAGCCTTTACCTGTAAGAGCTGAGTAATCTCTCTCAGTCTTTATCAGATTCCGGTACAAAAAGGTATTATAATCTGCATATGCCGGCTGCTTCTTAAACTCTTCCGTCTGCTCAGGTATCTGCGCGAGAAATTTTTCATAATCCTGCTGCGAATATTCATATGTACCATTGTCATACTGCCTGCTGCCATATTCACTCAGCAATATCACATCTGATGCCAGGAGCATGGCAGCGAGTATCCATAGCATCCTTATGTGTATCAGTTTCTTTAATTCATATTTCATAATATCGCAGCCATTTCTCCAATCAGAACACTACATCATCCTAAAAGGTTCTCTTCATAGTATTTCTCGGCTGGTGTTTTACCAGTCTCAGCAACCTTTTTTCTTGGGAAGGCACTGCCATTCAGAGAACCGACGCATGACTTATCACCGATGTACACCTCAGCAGTACCTGTTTCCCTGTTTCTTAATACAAGAAAGCTTTTCTCTCCTGAACCGAGAGGCACATAGTATAATGGGAAGTTATCCGAAGGCTGCATTGAGTCTTTCAATTCTTCCGTATATGTATCAACCTGTTTGTATTCCTTGTCATAGACAATATATTCTGCTTTCCCGGGCGTCTCATCCAAAGATCCGTCAAGAACCTGGCTTTCAATGCTATAATCATCAGAAATAATAAGGTGTTCTGAATCACTATATAAGGCATTACCTGATTTCGTCCGTATTGGGATTTTATTTACGTTGCTGCCATCAAGATCCGCCTCATACAGATCTACGGTATATCCCGGATTCTTTGATATCTTTTTGCCTTTTTTAGTATTTTTCTTTGCCTCTTCCATTATTCTGGATGTCATTTCACCATCATCTACATAAAATATCACCTTATCGTTAAAAAATGTAATCTGGGAAACGCTGTCTCCATATGTTATACCATCAATATCTTCTCTCTGACCGGGAGCTTTTATTTCAGAGGTCTTTCCGTTGGACAGGTTAACACTGATTTCCTTTATGTAAGCCTTCTTCCCGTCTCCGGTATCTCCTCTCACCATAAAAAGGATATAATTGCCATATGCTTTAAGATCTTGTATATCGTATACATTAATATTATCCGGCGCCGTGTATATCGTTTTCTCTTTCCCTGAACCTTCAAGTGGGTACGCTTTTACAGACATTTTCTTATTATTGTCTTCATCGTATTCTTTGTAGACATAATAATAATAGCCTCTATGAAATATCCTGTTTACATGTGATGTATCAAAGCTGTGAACAGTATCCTTTTCTGAACCATCTGTCTTAACTCTGACCAGATTAGTCGCAAGACTTAGTTTTTCGGTTGTACTAGTCATATTCTGGCTGTCAGAATAATAGATGTACCCATTCTCGTATGACAATACCCTCGAACCATCAAAAGCTATCTGATAAGGACAAAAAGCGTTACATTCGGCAAAACGTTTCGGATCCGTCTCTTTGTCGTGAAGACAGTCTGGTTTATTACATAAAGGCTTGTTTGTACCGGTATGTATATCGTATTTGTATATATAATCACTATTGAGATAATATAAGTTCCCGCTCTCGTCCTCCGTGCAGTTGGTATATGATGGTGACTCCTGATCAAAGTTCATATACTGGTAATCCGTCTTTATTCTGAATGTATTCTCATTATCAGATGTTCTGCTACATCCTGTCATAATGCAGCAGAACATGATACTAACAGGCAAGATGAGTCTTGATATCATGTCACAGTATCTCTTCATACATCAATCCTCAAAATTCAGGCTTGTGTAAAAATCTTTTTCTACACCGGCATTTTTTGCTATATGAGTACCATTTGCTTCTAGTACCAGATCTGACCCAGATGGAGTTTCTACTCTGGCAGTTGCTGTAGCAACATCTTTTACATCTCTGTCAGTGTAATACACATGCTTGCTTCCGCTCTTGCAGTAAAGCGAAACAAATGCCATTATGTAAGAATTGCCTCTGTAATAAGAGGTTGATGCAGAAGCTTTTTCACGAGTGGCTGTAAGTGTAGCAATCACTGTTGATCCCAATAAAGTACCTGTCTGAGTTGTTGTTTTTGCCAGAGCACTTGTCGGTGTAATAATAGATGCTGATGCTATCGCTGCCCCCATGAACAATGCTGTCATTTTCTTTAAAATCCTGTTTTTCAACATAATAGTAATTTCCTTTCTCATCTTCCATTTATCCATCTGTTGCAAAATAAGTTGTTCTTTATATATCACTTTTAATAATGCGGCGGCCAATGAAACATATCGATCACCTCTCATTCCATTTATATTATCAGACACGCGTATCTTATGAGTTGATTATAACACAATAAAAAAGGAAATACCGAATTTGTAACGAGATGTAGCTGAAATGTAATGAAATGCAGAAAATTTACTCTTTATTGCTGTAACCGGTAATTTTATTTTTTACGTTGTTTTCACAACGTACTTTGGTCTGCTTCTGTGTGATAATCAGCTCATCAACAAACAATGAACGAAAAGTTTAAGGAGGCAACAAATGGAAAGTAAGATGTTCTGTTATCAGTGTCAGGAGACAGCTCAGTGCAGCGGATGCACGATCTCCGGCGTATGTGGAAAGAAGCCGGAGGTGGCAAGAATGCAGGATCTGCTGATCTATGTCACAAAGGGACTGTCAGCTGTGACAACAAGGCTTCGCAGTGAAGGCACACCTGTAGACAAAGAAGTAAATCACCTCGTAACCGTAAATCTCTTCACTACCATCACAAATGCAAACTTCGACCTTGATGTAATAGCAAAGGACGTTGAAAAGACTCTTAGCCTAAAAGCCGATCTCTACAAGAAGCTTAAAAATACCGAAGGTCTTCCTGAAGCGGCATCCTGGAACGGCACACGCGATGAGTTCGACGCGAAGGCTGCAACGGTTGGCGTTCTTTCAACGAAGAACGAGGATATCCGCTCCTTAAGAGAGCTTATCACCTACGGACTTAAGGGTCTTGCCGCTTACTCAAAGCACGCGAACGCTCTTCTCGAGGACGATGAGGAAGTAGATGCATTTATCCAGAAGGCTCTCTCAAAGACTCTCGATGATTCACTCACAGTTGACGATCTGGTAGCTCTTACTCTTGAGACAGGAAAGTACGGTGTAGAGGGCATGGCTCTTCTCGACAAGGCAAACACTGAGAACTACGGCAATCCGGAAGTGACACAGGTTGACATCGGAGTACGTAAGAATCCTGGTATCCTGATCTCCGGACACGACTTAAAGGATCTTGAGATGCTTCTTGAGCAGACTCAGGGAACAGGCGTTGACGTCTACACCCACTCTGAGATGCTTCCGGCTCACTACTATCCTGCCTTCAAAAAATATCCGAATTTCGCTGGAAACTATGGTAACGCATGGTGGAAGCAGAAGGAGGAATTTGAAAAATTCAATGGACCAGTCCTTATGACTACAAACTGCGTAGTTCCTCCTGCCGAAAGCTACAAGGACCGTCTCTGGACCACAGGTGCAGCAGGCTTCCCGGGATGCAGACATATAGACGGTGAATATGGAAAGACAAAGGATTTTTCAGCTATCATAGAGCAGGCCAAGAAGTGCCCTCCTCCGACTGAGATTGAGACCGGAACAATAGTTGGCGGCTTCGCTCACGAGCAGGTATTTGCTCTCGCTGACAAAGTGGTAGACGCAGTAAAGAGCGGCGCTATCCGCAAGTTTGTAGTTATGGCCGGCTGCGACGGCAGACAGAGGAGCCGTGAATACTACACAGAGTTTGCGAAGAAGCTTCCAAAGGACGTCGTAATCCTGACCGCGGGCTGCGCCAAGTACAAGTATAACAAACTCAACCTCGGCGACATCAACGGCATTCCTCGCGTCCTTGACGCCGGACAGTGCAATGACTCATATTCACTGGCTCTCATAGCGTTAAAGCTCAAGGAAATCTTCGGCCTTGATGACATCAATGATCTTCCTCTCGTATTCAACATCGCATGGTACGAGCAGAAGGCTGTGATCGTTCTCTTAGCCCTTCTCTATCTCGGAGTGAAGAACATCCATCTCGGGCCTACGCTTCCAGCTTTCCTTTCCCCGAATGTCGCAAAGGTTCTTGTCGACAACTTCGGCATAGCAGGAATCGGCACCGTTGATGATGACTTAAAGCTCTTCTTCGGAAACTAAATCTGACGCCCTGCACAACTACTCTAATATAGAAAAACTTTTAAAACCAGTCTGCAAAAGACAGATAAGGCAGGAATATTGAAAAAATCAATATTCCTGCCTTTTTCTGATTGTAAATGGTAGATAAGGCGTCCCCTAACCTCATCCATCCATTTTACTTTGCAGCAACTGCATTTTTTGAAACAGCTTTTTCTTCATGACGCTCATCTGATCTTTTATCAAGCCATGCGAAAAATCCTGCAAGGATAGTTCCTGAGATAGAATGCCATACACAGGAAACAGCTGCGATTATAGCGGCATTTGGCATAGCAGCGAACTGAGCTGTAGTCGTAGCGAGGTTTGTAGCCATACCGGCGTTCTGCATACCGACCTCTATAGAGATTGTTCTTCTCTTTGCCTTGTTCATTTTTGTAAAAATACCGACTACATAGCCAAGCAGATATCCCAGCCCGTTGTGAAGGAAAACAGCTGCAAAGATCACAAGTCCTGAGGTAAAGAAGCTTGCTCCCTGTGAATTGACTACGCCGCCGACTACAAACGCAAGTCCTAAGACTGCTACAGCAGGCATCAGCTTCTGGAACTCACGGAACCTGTTATTTTTTCCAAAAACTGCATTGAGAGTAAAGCCAACCGCTATAGGAAGGATTACAGTCTCTATGATCGATACAAACATCGGGAATGCTTTTATCTGAATTGTAGCACCGCTGGCTAAAAGTGAAACGAGCAGCGGAGTCATGACCGGAGCCAGTATCGTTGATGCAGTGGTCATGCCTACCGAAAACGCTACATCACCGTGACAGAGATAAGACATGACATTCGACGAAACACCTCCAGGGCAGCAGCCTACGAGGATAAGGCCAAGAGCCAGATCAGACGGCAGCCTCAGAATATGTACAAGGGCGAAAGCCAGAAACGGCATAACGCAGTACTGAGCAGCTGCGCCTATAAAGATATCGAGCGGTCTCTGAGCGAGGATCCTGAAATCATTTGTAGTCATCGACATTCCCATGCTCATCATGATCACACCGATGATAAAAGTCTGTGAAGTAAATCGATTTGTCGCAAAATCAGTAAACCACGCGTGGTTTACCCAGCCCATCCAGGCCGGATATAAGAATGTAACCACCGCAAATGCTATAACAACTACAGCTGTGTGGTCTGACATCATTTTTGCCAGTTTCTGAAGCTTTTTCATGGTAATACCTCCTGAAATATCGTGCGGTTCACAGTGGTAGGGCAAAAAAAAGTCCCTACCCGGCATCCTGTGCTGCCTGAGAGGGACGAAAAAATCTATTTCCGCGTTACCACCCTGATTCCGCCTGCAAAAAGCAAACGACACTTCACGCACCAACATGCGCTTCCCTTTAACGGAGGATTCCGTCAGCGCTTACTAAAAACCGATTCAGCACTGCTTCTCTGAGAGGATACCACAATAGACGCATTCTGTGCCTCGCACCAACCGGCATTTCTCTGAAAGGTGTCTGCCTACGTGACTTGTTCTCATCTACGAATTTAGGTAGGACTGTGTACCTGCTTTATTTTGTTTACTCGCTTAGTATATCACGGATTGAATTTTTGTCAAGTATATATTGAATTTTTTTCAACACATTTTTCATAAAAATATTGTTCTGAGTCAGACTATCCGGATTTTCTTCAACAGCTCCGATAGATCATTATTATTCGTCTTGAATACCGCATAGTTATCTCTAAAGAAAATTCCTGCATTGTGCAGATTTTTCCCCAATTTATTCAAGTACTCATCTTTTTTCTTTCTAATATCATCTTTATTGTAGCCGGACAACAGTTTCCAATTTGACCACTTTGAATCCTGGACTTCTTCTTTTAATGTTTCACGAATAAACTCATCGTCACTACACTGAGTTCTTTCCCAGTCAATATAATCATCTACCTCATTATTATAAGTATCATTTAATTTTTTTAACTCCTCTTCAAGTGTCAGCTTATGGTAACTGTTATCTTCCACATTAAACTTGTATATTTCTCTTGTACCAGACTTGTACCCTTGAACAATTTCATCATATACCTCTGCATAGGCTTTGACTAATCCATTTGCTCTATCTACAATACTATTTGAACCCTTGTTATAAGCTAGTACTTTTTGAAAAATCGCATTATAGTAATTAACATCAAATACATTTCTTCCCAGATTTTCTTTCTCCTTTAGAAATTCTTCTTCACTCCACCCTGTTTTCGACTCATCTCCCAATTTTTTGTAGCATCTCTCCATTCCTTCGTCTGATAAAGACAGAGTGGCGGACTGATCGATTTGTACTGGTAGATTCATAGTACGATTTCTCATCTTCTGATCATCATCCTCTTGAAAATCCGAAGAATTCAATATTTTATAAGGGTCTTTCGAAGTAGAACCAGATATTTTCAACATAAACTCACTCAGCTCCTAATTGAAAAAAAGTCATATTTGGATATCTTCTAGTAAAAGTTAAAGAGTTCGACCCAACAGCATAATCATAAAAATAATTAAAATTTTCGATATCTATTAGCTTTCCTGTTGAAGGATCTATTATAACAGTTACTTGATTATAATCTTTCCAAAGATTATTTTGCTTATATGCACCTGTACACATACAATGAATACTGTAAAAGTTATTATTGGATTTAAATGTTAATTCTAGTGCTGCCTCACTTCCAACATTCATGGCTGGTCTTGTTGATTTCATATAGTATATAGCTGCTGGTTCAAGAGGATTATCTTTCAAACTTACATATACATCATCCCTATCAATTAAGGATATATTATACGACTGTGAACCAGCAGAATTTGTTCTATTTACTTTGTATGAATAATTAATATCTATTGGGTTTCCATTAACATAATATACTGTTCCAGATTTATTGGTTTGGAATGCAATTCCAGCTTCTTTACACACACCTATTATATTTGCAGTACTATCAGACGATAACTCATATAATTTTGAAAAATTCACAGAATATTCCGATGTTGAGGAATATGATCCGCTCTTACTATATACAACAAAATAATATGTTCCCGGAGTAATTAGTACCTGATTCTCTTCATTTTCTATCTTATAAATAGCTGAATTATTCCCTGTACTTCCCATATATTCAAGCGAATAATCATCAGTTGTAGATATAGAGTAGTTTATAATATACTCTTTTGTTACAACCAATTTATAATAATCCTTATCCCACGGACTATCTAATACGCCTTCAATTTTTGCATCTATTGATGCACCCGTCGCAGTTGATAATGAATCATTCACTTCATAATCCACATCTTTAGAACTATTATAATAAGCGAATCCAAATTTTCCTGTTCCCTCCTTACCATATACTGCAAAAAAATAAATACCAGCATTCAAGACACAAGCATAATTTTCGGCTACTCCTAATCCTTCCGATGCTCTTCCATCAACAAAATTCAAAGAATTTGTTTTCGTATCATATTGAAACATGAATAAATCCGCATTTAAAGTATCGGCCATCTGAAGTGCAATAGTCACTTTACTTTTTTCTGTAATATTAAAGCAATACCATCTAAATTCTTTCTCACTTTCTATATTTTCTTGGTAAACATTTCCATTTTCAACTATATATGCATAATTCGGATCTGTATTTGATGCATCAGCATTTTCGCTATCAACTTTTTTGTTAATTGCTGATTGTTTTGTCCCCAAATAATTTCTTTCTTTTAAATTAATCTTTGTATCTGGTACTTTAGATACTGGTAGTTCCTGATCTGATACCTTTAGGAGTTTCAGTATTCCGTTATTATTCACTAAATTATTTTTTTCTTTTGTTTTAAAAAAAGCAGCATTTGCACTTACGCCATTAAATAAAGTAACTAATATTGAAACCAACAAAATACTAGATAATATTTTTTTCATATCGTTTTTATCCTTCCTTCTACTTAATTAATATGTCGACTTCATTTCTTACTGATTTGGGCCTTTGTGGTTGATGTAAAATAACAGGGCAATAATGAAGAACATCATTTCCGTTCTTCATTGCCTCAAATTTTACAATTTTTTTCACCAGCTCTAACAGTTTTTTTCTAGCATTGTTCTTACTCATATTTCACCTCCTGGCCTGTAATTTTTGCTAGAATTATTAAGGCTGCACATAAAATCATCCCAAAGCTTAAAAAGATAACATACTTTTTCGCAATTCCCATTAAATAAAATATGAGAATAACCAACAACTCACAAAATACAGCTATTCTAGCATGTTTTTTGTTTTGCGAATATTCTTTTTTATTCAAAGCCATTTTAGGATGATTAACTACCCCTACAATAAAAATTACTATCGAAGATATAACTACAGCAATTACGTTTATCTGGGCATATTTAAACAAAAATAAATAAATAAACTTGATATATATAATGTAAATACCTACCGTTCCAATTAGACAACTTTTGAAACTATTAGCATGATATCCACCTGTATATTTTCTCAGTTCTGAGAAAGATAAAGTAAATATAACAGTCTCAAACAAGCATGATTGAAATAATGCAATTATATAGATAGTCAAAAATCCTATCGTTCTTTCGATAATAATTTGAATGAAGTACGAATAAACACTCTTATCATGTTCTATAATCACTCCTTCTAAACACATATTATTTGTCAGATAATCAGCAACCTTTTTCGTCATAACATAATCAACGTTTCTATCTATCTCTTTAAACTATTATTCGTCAATTACCAGATTTTGTCTATAGCTTATGCAGAAATGGAAATTTTAGAGCAGAATTGGAAAAATAAATTCAGATATGTGATGTAATTTAGTTATATATGTATTAAAATAGCCACTTTAAAATAATTCTCGTCATGTTTTATTACACAGGAGCCATCATATTTTTTTACAGTATCCCGAATGTTTTCAAGTCCTATACCATGCCTGTCTGCTTCCTCTGTTTTCGTAGTTAAATATTTGTTTCCAGCCATTACCAGATTTCCAGAAAACGTATTTACAACCGATAAAACAATCTGATATTCTTCCTTTACAAACTTCATCTTGATAAGAGGGTTTTCGCTTTTTTCACATGCTTCTATAGCATTGTTCAATAAATTTGACAGCATCAAAACAATATCTTCATCTTTGATTTCCAAATTAGAGAGATCGTTTACCTTAACAACAAACACAATACCCTTTTTTCTAGTTTCCTGATACTTTGAATTCAATATCGCATTTACGATTACGTTATTTGTATCAATAAAATCCACATGCTGCATGTATTCATCATTGTATTTTTTCAAGTAGCGTTGAATTTCATGCGCTCTATTTTCACTGGCTAATGCAGCTATAAGAGCCAGTTGATTTTTATACTCATGCTCTCTTTTCTTTTGTTTATCATAATTTTCTGACATGGTCCTGTACATTCCGGTTTCACTTTTTACCCGCTCTAATAATAATCGATTATCTGTTATCTGTACCTCTCTTTTTACTATATCATTTATCAGGCTAAAAACTACTATATTCATTATCAGAAGTCCAAAAGCGATACCTAGCAATAAATTTTTTTGATGAAAATTTCCCGGAATCTCAAAATTTTTCAGAAGTGCTATGAGTACGATAATCGTATAAACAGGAAAAATTGTAAACCTCATCCATTCTATGGTAGTAAGCATTTCAGATGATTTTTTTACAACAAATCTTCTAAGTAAAATAATAAAGCAGACAATAAGCATCTGGCTCAATATGCCAAGTGCCAAATTTATCAATGGTTCAGATAAATTTCCAATCGAAATTACCGGGAAGCATTTTGACATCAATAAAATAGTGATATAGTCTGACATAAAGCAAATTCCCTGATATGATAACACGAATACAGCTGTTTTAATGTATTTCTGCTGAAAATACAGATACATAAAAAATGTTCCAGCTAAAATAATGATTACTTCTTTCAGCACTATATTGTTATCTAGTACTACTGAAATGAAATAATCAACAATAATCATACTCACAAAAATAAAGAATTGGTTCCATTTAAAATAGTATTTTCTTTTTTCTTCAAAAGTTCCGATAAACATTATGCACAAGACTACAAACAAAGCCGTATAAAGGGCTCCATAAATATGCAATTCCATCAGATTTCTCCTCTATAACAAGCAAACTTATTCCTTGTTTCTATAAATCTGGCCTTAGATATAGCGAGACTCTTTCCATTTGAAAGCAATGCTCTGTAACGTTCTATGCTCTGTATGTACTTTAAATTTACCAGATAACTTTTGTGAATCCTACAAAATCCCTTATCATTCAGAATTTTTGCAACATCATCCAATTTTGTATATATCGTATAACGAGGATTATCTTCTCCCACCATATAGAACAACAGTCGATGTAGATTACTCTCTATATATAAAATATTTTCGAGACTTACTGTTGTTTTTCCCTCTTGAAAGTCAAACGTCATTTTATCTTCATAGTAATTCATTTTATCAATGATTGCATTCAGGCATTCAACCATTGCTTTTTTAATACTTTCATTGTCTTTAATGAGATATCTTACAGCATCTACCTTGTATCCATCCAATGCATATGAAATATAAGCCGTCACAAAAACGATATAAACATCTTTTGATATTTCTCGTATTCTCTTTGCAGTCTCTATACCGTCAATGTCCTCCATATTTACATCAAGAAAAAAAATATTATATTGAGAAAGAGCTGATTTTAAAGACAACAACTTTTTCCCGGATTCATACATATCAATTTTACACTTCCAGTTTTTCCCTTTCATATATCTTAAGATTAGATTTTTTTCTCTCTCTCGGAAAAATTCATCATCATCACAAATTGCAATCGATAGCATTATTTTTGCCTCCTCCACTACTTTTATAATGCATTTCATTTAGTGTGAATTTTTACAAAAAAGTGCCACAGGAAATTTCCTGTGACACGAATATTTATTATAGAATGGCGTCGGTCAGACGTTTATCTCCGCCTTTACGCCAAGCTCATCCTTATTCTTTTCAAGTACAGGATTTACTACATTCTCCAAGTACTTAGTGACCTGTCTAGGCGCTCTTCCCACGTACTTCTTCGGGTCCATCGACTTTTTTAAGGTATCGAGGTCGAGCGGGAAAGCATCGTCAGCAGCGATAAGCTCCAGGAGGTTATTGTCTCCGCCGTTTTCCTTTACATTCTTTCCTGCTTCCATAGAAAGCTCTCTGATCCTCTCGTGGAGTTCCTGACGGTTTCCGCCTTCCTTTACACCATCCATCATGATATTCTCAGTAGCCATGAACGGAAGCTCAGCCATCAGGTGCTTCTCGATTACCTTCGGGTATACGACAAGTCCGTCTACTACGTTAAGGCAGAGATCAAGGACACCGTCTGTAGCAAGGAAGCCTTCAGCTACTGAGAGGCGCTTGTTTGCAGAATCATCGAGAGTTCTCTCGAACCACTGGGTGGCTGAAGTGATCGCCGGATTTAAGGCATCGATCATGATATATCTGGACAGAGATGCGATTCTCTCGCTTCTCATAGGATTTCTCTTGTATGCCATTGCTGATGAACCGATCTGATTCTTCTCGAATGGCTCCTCGACTTCCTTTAAGTGCTGTAAGAGTCTGATGTCGTTACTCATCTTGTGAGCTGAGGCTGCAACACCTGCGAGGACATTTAATACTCTGGTATCGAGCTTTCTCGAATAGGTCTGACCAGAAACAGGAACGCACTCCTTAAAGCCCATCTTCTTAGCGATCATCGGATCGATTTTATCGATTGTCTCATCATCGCCGTTGAAGAGCTCAAGGAAGCTGGCCTGAGTACCGGTAGTACCCTTTGAGCCTAAGAGCTTCATAGTAGAGATCACGTAGTCGATATCCTCAAGGTCCTGCATGAACTCGTTGCACCAGAGTGTCGCACGCTTTCCCACTGTAGTAGGCTGTGCAGGCTGGAAATGAGTAAAGGCGAGAGTCGGCAGCTCCTTGTACTTATCGGCAAATCTGGCAAGTTCATTTATGACGTTCAGGACTTTCTTTCTTACGAGCTGAAGTCCCTCACGCATTATGATGACGTCCGTGTTATCACCTACATAGCAGCTCGTAGCACCGAGATGGATGATCCCTGCAGCTTTCGGACACTGCTTTCCGTATGCATAGACATGGCTCATGACATCGTGACGGACTACCTTCTCACGCTCTCTTGCGACATCGTAGTTAATGTCGTAGATGTGCGCCTTCATCTCATCGATCATATCCTGAGTGATGACCGGCTTGCCATTTTCTGAGAGGCCAAGCTCCATCTCTGTCTCTGCGAGAGCTACCCACAGCTTTCTCCATGTCGAGAATTTCTTATCCTCTGAAAAAATATACTGCATCTCCTTGCTCGCGTAGCGCTCGCTAAGAGGACTTATATATGCGTCTGTTCCCATTTTATCTCCTTATTATTTCTCGTACGATCCGCGGATATCTTCTTCCGGCGGAGTCAGCGGGTATTCACCTGTAAAACAGCCTTTGCAGATGGAAAGGCCGTCTACCATCTGCTCGAGACGGTCTATTCCCAGATATGCCAGAGAATCGGCTCCGATTATTTTCCTGATGTCCTCTACAGAACGATTGTAGGCGATGAGCTGCTCACGTACAGGAATATCAGTTCCGAAATAGCACGGCCAAAGGAAAGGAGGGCTAGAGATCCTCACATGGACTTCCTTTGCTCCTGCTTCTTTTAGCATTCCGACTATCCGGTCTGAAGTCGTACCTCGGACTATCGAATCATCTATCATGATGACTCTCTTTCCGGCAACAGCTTCCCGGAGGACATTAAGCTTTACCCTTACAGAAGACTCTCTGCTCTTCTGACCAGGCTTTATAAAGGTGCGTCCTACATAGCTGTTCTTTACAAAGGCAGTGCCATACGGGATTCCTGACTCTAAGGCGTATCCCATGGCAGCAGCGTTTCCGGACTCCGGAACACCTACGACCAGGTCAGCATCAACCGGTGAATCCTGCGCTAAGAATCCACCGGCCTTTATCCTCGCGTCATAGACAGAGATTCCATCGATATAACTATCCAGTCTCGCAAAGTAGATGTACTCAAAAATACATCTGGCCTGTTTTTCTTCAGGGAGCGCACGGGACATATCACTGTGGAGCACACCATCTGACTTGACCCAGACTGTCTCTCCAGGACGGACATCTCGCACGAACTCAGCTCCTATAGTGTCAAGGGCTGCAGTCTCAGACGTGAATATATAGCTCTTTCCACGCTTACCGATAACAAGCGGTTTAAAGCCATATGGGTCCCTTGCGGCGATGAGCTTTCTGGGGCTCATCACGACAAGTGAAAAGGCTCCCTTTAATTTTTCACAGGCTTTATTTACTGCCTCTTCGACTGTAGCAGTATGGAGCCTCTCACGCGCGATCAGGTAGGCGATGGGCTCTGTGTCAATGGTCGACTGGAAGATAGCACCGGTCTCAGATAGGTACTGTCTCAGCTCATTCGCATTTATCAGATTTCCGTTGTGAGCCAGACCCAGAGTTCCCTTGACATAGTTTATCACCATCGGCTGGGCGTTTTCTCTCGTGGACTCACCGGCTGTCGAATACCTGACATGGCCTACACCTATATCACCGTGAAGAGTGTCGAGATTATCCTTTGAGAAGACCTCGTTTACAAGCCCCATGTCCTTTATGACGCTTACATTATTCTTCGGACCATTCGTATCTGAGACCGCGATACCTGCACTCTCCTGCCCTCTGTGCTGCAGGGCAAACAGTCCGTAATATATGGTACCTGCTACATCCTCACCATCGAGGTCGTAGATACCAAACACTCCACATTCTTCGTGGAGGCCACTGTCATTCTTTTCAAAAAAATCTTTCATCTGTTTCCTCATTCAAAAATTTAAGTAGTGCTTAAGTTTCTGAATGGATACTACCATGAGAGGTCTTTTCCGGTAAGGAGCTTATATGCTTCTTTGTACTTGGCGATAGTCTTGTCGATGACCTCCTGCGGAAGGTTATAATCGCTGTCAGGATTTGCCCTGAGCCAGTCACGGACGAACTGCTTATCGAAAGAAGGCTGTCCCTGTCCCGGCTTGTAACCGTCTGCCGGCCAGAAACGTGAAGAATCCGGAGTCAGCATCTCGTCACCGAGGACTACATTTCCATTCTCATCGAGACCAAACTCGAACTTTGTATCTGCGATGATGATACCTCTGGTACGCGCGTAATCGGCGCACTTCTTATAGAGGGCTATCGTGTCATCGCGAAGAGTCGTAGCATACTGAAGTCCCTTTCCAGGATGAAGCTTTTCGATAATGTCTACAGTCTCATCGAAAGTGATATGCTCATCGTGATCACCGAGATCAGCCTTTGTGGTCGGTGTATAGATAGGTTCAGGCAGCTTGTCTGACTCTACCAGTCCGTCCGGCAGCTTTATGCCACAGACTGTGCCATTTTTCTGATAAGACTCCCAGCCACTTCCAGTGATATAGCCTCTTACGATACACTCTACCGGAAGCATATCGAGCTTCTTTACCTTCATGCTGCGTCCGGCAAACTCATCATTCTGGAAAAATTCAGGCATATCCTTTACGTCGCATGAGATCATGTGGTTCGGGATGATATCCTTTGTATAGTCGAACCAGAACTTTGACATCTGTGTAAGAACACGACCTTTGTCTGTGACTTTATTCTTAAGGATCACATCAAAGGCACTGATACGGTCAGTGGCTACCATGATGATCGAATCACCATCGTCATAGACCTCTCTTACTTTTCCTTCTTTTACCGGCTTGTACTCTTTCATCTTTTTTCCTTTCTTTGTTAGGGGTTAGGGAATAGGTATTAGGGCTGGAAAACAGGAAGTTCCTATCCCCTAAGTCCTATCCCCTATATCCTATTTACTTTTCTATAAGCAGTGACTGTCCAGTCATCTCTTTAGGCTTCTCCATTCCCATAAGCTCGATAAGAGTAGGAACAATGTCACAGAGTTTTCCGCCCTCACGGAGACCATACTTAGGATCAGCGTTTACAAGGATAAACGGAACCGGATTTGTAGTATGGCTTGTAAGCGGCTCTCCAGTCTCGTAGTTGATCTCCTGCTCGCAGTTTCCGTGGTCGGCGCAGATGAACATAACACCATCCATCTCCTTTAAGGCCTCCACTGCTTTTCCGACACAGGTATCTACAGTCTCTACAGCCTTTATAGCAGCCGAAAGAACTCCGGTATGTCCAACCATGTCCGGGTTTGCGAAGTTTATGATTATGACGTCATACTTACCGCTTCTTATAGCAGTGCAGAGCTTGTCACAGACTTCAGGAGCACTCATCTCAGGCTGCAGATCGTAGGTAGCGACCTTAGGGCTCTTTACAAGAATTCTGTCCTCACCCTTATTCGGCTCCTCAACACCGCCGTTGAAGAAGAAGGTGACATGAGCATACTTCTCAGTCTCTGCAATACGGGCCTGAGTCATGCCGTGATCAGCTAAGTACTGACCGAAAGTATTGTGAAGCTCTTCTTTCTTGAATGCTATCTTCGTATTCGGGATGGTATCATCGTATTCTACGAAGCATACATAATCAGTCTTTACTCTCTCACCTCTGTCGAAACCGTCGAATTCATCGGCGCAGAATACACGGGTCATCTCACGTGCCCTGTCAGGGCGGAAATTAAAGAAGATGACACTGTCGCCGTCGTCTACTGTGGCAACAGGCTTTCCATTCTCTTTGATAACGCACGGGATAACGAATTCATCTGTCTTATCAGCAGCATATGAAGCCTCAATGGCCTCAGAAGCTGAATCAGCCTCATTTCCCTCACCAAGAGTTAAGGCTCTGTAAGCCTTCTCGATACGATCCCATCTGTTATCACGGTCCATAGCGTAGTAACGTCCGCTTATAGTAGCGATCTGTCCTACACCGATCTCCTTCATTTTATCCTCGAGCTCTTTGATATATTCCTTACCAGCTGTAGGTGAAGTGTCACGGCCATCGAGGAAGCAGTGTACATAGACATCCTTTACGCCCTGTCTCTTTGCCATCTCAAGAAGAGCGTAGAGATGAGTGTTGTGAGAATGAACTCCGCCGTCTGAGAGAAGTCCCCAGAGGTGAACTTTCTTTCCGTTCTTCTTTGCATTATCAAAAGCCTGAAGAAGCTCCTCATTCTTGAAAAAATCACCGTCTTCGATAGACTTCGTGATACGGGTAAGCTCCTGGTATACGATACGGCCCGCGCCCATATTCATGTGTCCTACCTCAGAATTTCCCATCTGTCCGTCAGGAAGTCCGACAGCAAGGCCTGAGGCTGCACCCTTTACAAAAGGATACTGCTTTACAAGACCGTCAAGTACAGGAGTATTCGCCTGTGCGACTGCATTTGCCTTCGGGTTGTCATTTAAGCCGAAGCCATCCATTATAAGAAGTACGTATGGTTTCTTTGCCATGAGTAATGCCTCCATATAAAATCAAATTCTCTAATCTACAAACGCTAATGATTATAACACACTATTTTCGTTTTATCACCCCGTTTTTTTCTATGACCGCTGACTTCGACCACGAATTCATATCATTTATGATCTGATCATATCCGGAAGAATTTATTTTTAGCTGCGATGTCTTCCCTCCTGAAAAATGACACGGAATGAACTTCTCCGTGACTTTTCCATTCCGGTCTATAGTTATGCGGGCAAGCCCCGTATCATAAGCTCTCGGCATATTCATCGTAGATGAAAAATAAAAATTCCCGAGACTGTAAAATACCGGAACCTTATCCAGGTACTCCACCGCCTGAAGCGTATGGGTGTGTCCTCCGACTATCGCATCAGCTCCGGCTTTTACGAACTTTTCAGCAAGTGTGGTCTGATCTGCACCGTAATAGTTCGTGCCCTCTGTTCCCCAGTGGCAGATGGCTATGACCTCGTCAGCATTTTTCTTAGCTGTCTTTATCGCGTCCACGTATTCCTTCGGATTCAGACACTTTAGAACTCCTGGTGAATCAGCTGTCGCTGCCTTCGTGTAATTCATGCTACGCTCTATCTGGGTCCCGGCTATGATGGCCACTGTCCTGCCGTTTGCTATAGTATAGTAGGCCTTTTTAGCTTCTGTGAGGTTTTTCCCGGCACCGATATACGGTACGTCGTTCTTTTTTAAAGTGCTGATCGTATAGAGAAAAGCATCCTTTCCGAAATCATAGACATGGTTATTTGCCAGTGATACCAGATCTGCGCCTATCCTTGTCATAAGCTTAGCTCTCTTCGGATCTGCCCTGAAACAGAAAGCCTTTCCTGACAGCCTCTTTCCTGTAGTATCCGGTGCATAGCAGAATTCGTTATTTATCGTAAAAAAATCCGCATCGCGCATCGTACTCATAAGTCTCTGATCAAAACACTGTGAAAGTGAGTTGGGATTTTTATCCATCAGAACTGTAGTAGCGGTATTCTCGGCAAGGGTCAGATCCCCGCTGAAAAGGAAATCAGCCTTGTCGGAGCTTTTAGTCTCGATCTCTTTTACTTTATTTTCTTTATAGAAACGGTCATCTGCGGCCTGATGGTAATCCCAGAAAAGAGTCTTTATCGTCCGCCCAGTGGAGTTCGTCCAGACCGAAGGATCATCTAAAACCCCATTATCCACCATCGACTGAAGTGTTTCGGTACCGTAAGTCTTTTCGAACCAGTCGAGAAAATCCTTTCTTAAAGACTCCTTCTGCCCCGCAAAAAAATCATCTGTGGCTTCAGTGAGGATAACTTCTTTGGGATCATCCGATGTCTTCTCAGGCTCTTTGGCCGAATTCTCTGCACTGGTGCACACCTGCGGCTTTGCATTTTTCTCTGATGTCGCCTCTGTCTTACCGCAGGCAGTAAGGCATAAAACCGTCAGACATACGAAAAAGGGGATAAACCCCTTTTTCATTATCTTACTGCTCATAGCCTGGAAGCGGCTCTGCGCCTTTTCTTCCATGGCAGAATTTGTATTTCTTTCCTGAACCGCAAGGACATGGATCGTTACGGCCGATCTTCTTTACATGAACTGTGTGTGATTTTCTCTGTGAGAGAAGAAGCTCTTTCTGCTGTTCCTTTGAATAGATGTTATTCCACTCAGGAAGGTTATAGAGCCAGTCTGCTCTGGCATCTACCATATTACGGTAGAGCTTCTCGAGATCGTAGCCGAGCTGTACTTGCGTGTCAGCTTCCATGGTATCGATTGGGTTTTCTTCCTTTAAGCTCTCCTGGATACCGTCGAGGAATCCTGCCATCTCGAGATCAGTGAGTCCGAAGTTCTCAGCCAGTTCATGGACAGTTCCCTTATATACTTTTTCAGGCTCCTTCAGAAGGATCTCATATACGCCCTTCTCCTTCTTGAAGTAATCATCCCAGAATTTTTCCAGATGATATCTGTCCTGTTTATTGTCATAGGCTACTGCCTTCCATTCGTCTAATAATGCCATTAAGTGTTACCTCCTTTTATTTTGACAACTCACCTACTTTATCACAAAAGACGTCTATTGACAAGACTCGGGTTTTTCTCTAATATATCGTGGAAGGAGATTTTTATGCAGAAATTAAAACAGATTTTAGGAATAGCTGCTATTGCTTTACTTGTATTTATGTATGTACTGACTCTGGTCTTCGCCATTATCGATGACCCGCATACGATGACGCTTTTCAAGGCCTCAGTAGCAGCGACTGTCGTCATACCTGTAGTCCTCTGGGTCATCCGTATCTTCGTAAAAATAGCAAAGCCGGACAACTCAGAATTCGATGAAGCTACTAAGAAAAAAGACTAAAGCTCGGAATTAAGCCACGCCAGATCTTCAGGCGTGGTTATTTTTTTATTCAGCTCTTCCCCTGTCACAGGATGCGCATGGATATGAAGAGCTTTTTCCATTATCATGACATCATCTGTCACATCAGAAAAATCTGTTTTCTCATCAATCAGCTTATGATATGCCTTTAATATTTCTTCCCTGACAAATGCCTGCGGTGTCTGCATCCCAAAAAGTGCCGAACGGTCAAATGCATCGTCAAGGCTTCCGTCCGGCATTAGCTGTCTTATCGTATCCTTTACCGGGATCACTGGTACTACGGCCGGATATTTCTCTACTGCCTCTATGGTATCAGCTATAAGGTGCTGCGAGATAAGAGGCCTGGCTCCATCATGTATAAGCACGTAGTCTCCAGATGAAGCCTTAATGCCATTGTAAACTGACAGGGCTCTGACCTCTCCACCGGGAACTATCGAAGTGCATTTAGATATTTCATATATTTTAACTATCTGCGAGCAGAAATCGATGCTGTTTTCTCCGGTTACGAGAATTATCTCGTCAACCATACTTTTTTCAAAGGCCTCCAGACTATAAGCGATAAGAGGCCTTCCCTTCACTTCCAGAAACTGTTTAGGTATGCTGCGTTTCATCCTGCTGCCTTTTCCGGCAGCCAGGACTATTACTGTTACTTTGCTCATCTTCTCTTCCTTACTATGCAGACTGCGATACCGTAGATGATAAGCGCAAGAGGCAGGGCAATGCCTGTCAGAAGTCCGAAGACCCTGATGCCTGTGGCGTTTATCGCAAGGGTGCTTGCATCTATGGACTTCGATGGGATGCTTACTGAAGTCCCAGTCTGGTCAGGCAGCAGATATGAGAATACATCAGAAAACAGCGTTGCGTTTCTTCCCGATATCTGTTCGTTCATCTGGTCTGTAAATGCGTAGCAGGAACCGAAAGCTGCGACCATTCCATTTTTCTTATTCTTTGAGATAAGGCCAAGTGAGAACTGTCCCTGTTCATCGCCCGACTCCTTCTTTACTTCTTCCGTGTCGGAAAGCGCACTCTGGACAGAATCAGAATCATTTAATGAATTCTTCGCTATGGCTTTGTCGCTTGTGATCATCAGGTTAATAAACTTAAGCCCATCAGTCTTTACCTTCTTAAGTCCCACGGAAATAGGCATGAATACCTGAAGTGAGCCTGTGACATCTGTTGTGGCTTTGGTATCTTTGACCTCTGGCAGAAGGAAATACGGACTCTGGTAGTAGTTATCAGTGTTCGTCTCTGCTATGGCTCCAGTTGTAGCCTTTATCCCGTTATCATTTAAGAATTTATTTAAGTTCTTAAGTCCGCTGTTCTTTAATACGTCTACTGCGACAAATACTTTTCCGCCGCCACTGACATAGGTGTTAAGCTTTCCTATATCATCAGAAGAAAGGTCTGACTGCGGTCCGAAGATGATGACTGCCGAAGCGTCATCTGGAACCTTATCCTGCTTTAAAAAATTAAGCTCTTCTGTCTCGGCGTTAAGCTTAGATAAGGTCTTAGTAAATGTAGATGAAAGCGAAGGCTCATCGTGTCCGGTAAGGACATAGATTTTCTGGAGGCTCTCAGCGTTCAGGTAGTTTATAGCGCTTGTGACCTGACCCTCGATATCATACCCTGTGACCTGCTGTGAATAGCTGGAATAATCCATCTGTGTCTCATAGAGGTCTGAAGTGTCGATTGTCCTGCTCCTGTCTCCACTTACCACGATAAGGCTTCCACTCGACAGGTCCTCATCGGTGTACTTAGATGAGAAAGTCGGGTTCTTAGAAGTATCGACGTATTTTACCGTGATATGCTTCGAATGAGCGGCATACTGGTCTAAAGTCTTTTTCAGAGTTATCTCATAGTCGTAAGTCAGGGATGACTTTTTTGCCAGACAGTAGATAGTCACATCCTTATCGAGCTTAGAGAGGATCTTCTCAGACTTATCGGAAAGCGTGTAGAACTTCTTCTTCGTCATGTCATAGACAGAATACTTATCAGGCACTTTTGTCATCGCGAAGTTCCCGCCGAATGCTACTGCCAGGACTGCCACTATCGTAACAAGTGAAAATGCAGAAACTGTAAGACGCTTTCTCGAGATAGTGTAACGTCTCTTGAGTATTATCTGCGTCGTAAGTACCAGACAGATCATAATGACAGAAAGGTAGTAGACTACATTCTTAAGAGACAGGCTTCCTGAAAGGAAATCAGAAAGCGGAGTTATGAAGTCGTACCAACCGAGAATCTTTGCAGGTATCCCGCCTATAGACAGAGCGCTTACAAATGAAGCCGAGATATATCCTATGAAAATCAGTATAAACGAAATGACCGCACTGACTATCACATTTGATGTCAGGGCAGATGCTAAAAGTCCCACGGCAAGAAGTGTAAGACCATATAGCAGAAGTCCCAGGACAGCTGTGTAGTTCTCTTTTAACGATACAGTCCCGTAGAGTTTTAATATGAGCGGAGACGCTGCTATAAAAGCTACAACTATCGCAAAGCAGCAGGCAAGTGCTAAGAACTTTCCGACTACTATGCTTACGACTCCTACAGGTGAAGTCATGGTGAGCTGGTCTACCTTGTCACGGCGCTCTGCCGCAAGCACCCTCATTGTAAGAAGTGGCACCGTTATAAGAAAAATAAACGACATCCCGTTTATCGCATACGATACGCTTGGTATTCCCTGCATCAGGTTATAGACTGTAAAGTACAGCCCGTAGATGATAAGGTTTATTCCAAGGAAAAGCCATCCGGTTATCCCTCTGAAGAATGATAAGAATTCTCTTTTAAATACTGCCTTCATTCGTCATCCTCCTCGTCATCGTCGTCATAATCATCGTCGTCTGTATCATCTGATCTTTCTTCTTCATCAGAGTCGTCTGTCAGCTCATCGATATTTTCATCTTCTGCTTCTTCTTCAGAACCCTCTTCGTCCTCAAATCTCGATGAAAGCGGTTCTGATTCCTTTGTATTTTCCTCCTGCTCGTCTTCGGTCAGTTCGAGGAACACATCCTCGAGTGACTCATCATGCTCCTCTAAGAGGTGCTCTGTATTATCAGAAAGTACCAGCTTTCCCTTTGAGATGATAAGCACATGATCACAGACTTCTTCGATTTCAGACAGGATGTGAGAACTCAGGATCACCAGATGGTCTTTTTTAAGAGAGAGAATCATCTCTCTCATGGCTACTATCTGTCTAGGGTCGAGTCCTGCAGTAGGTTCATCCAGGATGATAAGCTCCGGATCACCAAGAATGGCACACGCGAATCCGACTCTCTGTCTGTATCCTTTGGACAGATTCTTTATGAGCCTGTCTTTTACGTCTGTGACAGAAGTCTGCTCCATCAGGGAAGATACTTTTTCTTTTCTCAGAGAATGCTTTATTCCTTTAAGCTCTGCAGCAAATAGCAGATACTCCCTTACTGTCATGTCGTTATAGAGCGGCGGGACTTCGGGCATGTAACCGATCAGGACTTTTTTTCTGTTCTTGGGATTCGTCAGATCCCTATCATCTAAAATGATCGAGCCGCTGTCCGGTGCTATATACCCGGTCAGCATATTCATAGTCGTGGATTTTCCGGCTCCGTTAGGGCCCAGGAGTCCGAGGATCTCTCCCTTATCTGCGGTAAAGCTTAAGTCATTTACGACCGTCCGCCTGCCGTACTTTTTCGTCAGATGTTCTACTGTAAGCATATTATCCTTTCTAAACACATATAAAGGCACAGCTTTTATGGTACTTAAAAGCTGTGCCTTTTATAAGCATATTTTGTGATTATTATATGAAAATAATTACCTATTGAGAGGGCTTACTCTGTAGATGATATCATCACGTGAAGGTCCATTGCTTACCATAGTGATAGGATATCCGATCTGCTCCTCGATGAAGTTCACATAGTCCTGTGCCTGCTGTGGCAGATCTTCGAACTCTTTGATCCCTCTGATATCACACTTCCAGCCCGGGAGAGTCTTATATACAGGCTTGCATCTCTTTAGATCCTTAGTCACAGGGAAGTCTGTCGTCTGTTTTCCGTCGAGCTCATAAGCTACACAGACAGGGATCTCATCTAAGTATCCCAGGTCATCTAAGACTGTAAATGCCACATCTGTAGCTCCCTGAAGTCTGCATCCGTACTTGCTGGCTACACAGTCATACCAGCCTACTCTTCTTGGTCTTCCAGTAGTAGCGCCGTACTCACCGCCGTCTCCGCCGTGATTTCTTAAAAGCTCTGCCTCGTCTCCGAAAATCTCTGAAACGAACTCACCTGCTCCTACTGCTGATGAATAGGCCTTTGATACTACGACTATCTGCTTTATCTCATAAGGAGGGATTCCGGCTCCGATAGCCCCGAAGCCTGCGATAGGAGATGATGAAGTGACCATAGGATAGATTCCGAAATCAGGATCCTTCATCGTCCCGAGCTGCCCCTCTAAGAGAGCTGTCTTTCCCTCTTTTAATGCACCCTCTAAGAACTTTGGCACATCTGCGAGATACGGCTTTATTTTGTCTCTTCTCTCCTTTATCCACTCGAGAAGTCCCTTTCTGTCGATAGGATCTGTATGGTAGAGATTTACTAAAAGAGCGTCCTTTATATCAGCGATGTGATCTATTTTTTCCATTAAGGCATCATCATCCTGATAGAATTCATTTATCTGCCAGCCGATCTTCGCGTACTTGTCTGAATAGAACGGAGCGATACCGGACTTCGTAGAGCCGAATGACTTTCCTGCAAGTCTCGCTTCCTCCAGTGTATCGAACTGGATGTGATAAGGCATCAGTACCTGTACCCTGTCACTTACGATGATATTCGGTGCCGGTACACCCTTTGACTCGATATCACCTAACTCTTTTAAAAATTTGTCAATATCGAAAGCCACACCGTTTCCGATCACATTGGTGATGTTCTGATGGAATACTCCTGATGGAAGAAGGTGGAGGGCAAACTTACCGTATTCATTTACGATAGTGTGTCCAGCGTTTGCTCCGCCCTGGAAACGGATAACGATATCTGCTTCATTTGCGAGGGTGTCTGTGATCTTTCCTTTTCCCTCGTCACCCCAGTTAGCTCCTACAACTGCCTTAACCATATGTACCTCCTGTAAAAATATATGATCGTGCCAGGCCTTCTCCGTTGTAAAAGACGGGATCCGCAAGTATTACGGCACTGTATATAAAACGCCTGTGGCGAATTATATCTCCTTTAGGAAACTCTTCGAAGTAGTGACTGCGAGAGTTCCCGGTCCGACGTGGCAGGCGATTACGAGTGAAAGCTCGTCTACTATGACCTGTCTGTCCGGATAGATAGCTAAAAGCTCTTCTTTGAACTTCTCCGCTTCTTCGCGGTTATTCGTGTGAGCGATAGACATCACGCATCCGCTGCCGTCAGGGTCCTTAAATCTCTCCTCTGTATCCTTCTTTATCGCTTCGAGCATCATCTGCTTTGCCTGCTTCATAGTGCGGGCTGTAGCGAATTTATCGAGCTTATCTCCCTGGATAGTAAGGATCGGCTTTATATGAAGAAGCGATCCGATAGTAGCTGCAGCCGGCGTGATACGTCCGCCCTTTTTCAGGTATTTTAGAGTATTAAGCGTGATATAGATAGATGAATCTGAAGCAGTTTTCTCCAGATACTCTTTGATCTCAGCTCCGCTCTTTCCCTGATCAGCAAGAGCTTTCGCCTCGTATACTGACAGCTTCATCGTAACAGAGATCCTGCGGTTATTTACAACGAATACTTTTCCATCGTAATCATCATCCTCTGAAAGCATCTGCGCTGTCTCGCAAGATGATGAAAGCCCCGATGAGAGAGGGATATAGACTATCTCATCGTAATCCTTCAAGAGCTTATTCCACTCATCCAGGACATCACCGACAAGCGGCATTGATGTATGGATCTCAGCATCTTCGGCCTGAAGCTCGTAGAACTTCTTATGATCTAAGTCAACGCTCTCATAGTAGAGCTTGTCATTTATGTAGAAAGGAGTCGGAATAGAATAAAATCCGTTCTGCTCTGCCTCCGTCGGTGTAATTCCGCTGTTCGTATCTGTAAGAATCGCTACGCTCATTTGATCTCCTTTTCCTTATTCATACCCAGTCCAAGTAGGTATTATATCAAAGATAAAAGATTTTAACAATCTTTTTCAATAAAATCAAAGATTTTTTCGGCAACCTCGTCCTTTGACATGATAGGAAGCTCTTCTGCCCTGTCTTTTGTGATAAGTGTCACGACGTTTGTCTCTGTGCCGAAACCGGCCCCCTTGTCTCTGAGGCAGTTCGCGACTATCATATCACAGTGCTTTTTCTTGAGCTTGAGCCTTGAGTTTTCCACGAGATTTTCGGTCTCCATTGAAAATCCTATGATTCTTTGGTCATCCCTCTTCTGCGCTCCGAGGAAAGATAAAATGTCCGGATTCGTGGTGAGCTTTATAGCGTCTGGCATAGTGACCTTATGGATCTTCTCGCCTGCCGCCTGCTCAGGTCGCATATCAGCAACGGCAGCAGTCATTACGATGATGTCCTGCTCATCACTTATAGCTGTGATCTCATCATACATCTGCTGGGCGCTCTTCACCTGTATAGTCTTTACTCCGATCGGTTCTTTAAGAGCTACAGGACCACTGACGAGAGTTACCTCTGCTCCTCGCCTTGCGGCATTTTTGGCTACAGCGTATCCCATGCGTCCGGTCGAGTGGTTCGTGATAAAGCGGACCGGATCTATGTCTTCCTGGGTAGGACCGGCACTTACCAGGACTTTCTTTCCCTCGAGGTCATGGTCATAGGCAGCGTGCAGCAGTATATGCTCTTCTATATCCTCTACAGGAAGCAGTTTTCCCTTGCCTGTATCCCCACATGCCAGGTAGCCGGCACCCGGTTCTATGACTTCTATGCCATAGTGTCTAAGCTTTGCGATATTATCCTGGGTGATCGGATTTTCATACATCCTGGTATTCATCGCCGGGAAGATAAGCTTCTTGCAGGTGGCTGCCAGAAAAGTGGTCGTCAGCATATCATCAGCTATCCCGTTAGCTGCTTTAGCGATAAAATCAGCCGATGCCGGCGCTACTACAAAGAGATCAGCCTTTTTTGCCAGTTCCACATGCTCCACATTATACTGGAAATTCCTGTCAAAAGTATCTGTAAGGCATTTCGTTCCGGCAAGAGTTTCAAAGGTGATCGGGTTTATAAAGTACTGGGCGTTCTTTGTCATTATGACATTCACATCAGCATGCTGCTTTTTAGCCCAGCTAGTAAGCTCTGCTGCCTTATATGCTGCGATCGAACCTGTGACACCTATAACGATGCATTTATTTTTTAACATATCAGCCTGCCTCATTTAACTTTGCTAATTTCTTTGCCTGATCTGCTGCTATCAGCGCGTCAAGTATCTCTGTCAGATCTCCGTTCATCACATCGTCGAGCCTGTAGACCGTAAGTCCTATACGATGGTCGGTGACTCTGCCCTGCGGGAAGTTATAGGTCCTGATCTTCTCTGAACGGTCTCCTGTTCCTATCTGAGAAAGCCTCTCGTCCTTTTCCTTTGCCTGCTGTTCCTGAAGCTTCAGGTCATAGAGCTTGGCGCGGAGAAGTGCGAATGCCTTGTTCTTATTCTGGAGCTGAGACTTCTCTGTCTGCGAATAGATGACTATACCTGTCGGGTAATGCGTAAGTCTTACAGCTGAGTCTGTAGTGTTTACACACTGTCCGCCGTTTCCGGAAGCTCGCATTACATCGATCCTTATATCCTTCTCATTTATCTCGATGTCCACATCCTCTGCTTCAGGCATTACTGCGACCGTCGCTGTCGAGGTGTGTATCCTGCCGCCTGACTCTGTGACCGGAACTCTCTGGACTCTGTGGACCCCTGACTCATACTTAAGTATAGAGTAGGCTCCCTGTCCGCTCACTGAAAAATTCACCTGCTTCATGCCTCCGATCCCGGTCTCTTCGCATTCGATGATCTCCGTGTGCCAGCCTCTCGACTCTGCGAAGTGAGTGTACATCCTGTACAGATCTGATGCAAAGAGCGCTGCTTCGTCTCCGCCCGCTCCAGCTCTTATCTCCATGATGACGTCTTTATCATCGTTCGGATCCTTTGGGAGGAGCAGGATCTTAAGCTTCTCTGATAGGTTTGCTATCCGTTCTTCGGCGTCTGACTGTTCCTCTTTTGCGAGTTCTCGAAGCTCTTCGTCCTTTTCATCCTCTAAGACTGAGAGCGCATCAGCCTTGTCGTCTTCAGCTTTTTTGTATTCGGTGTAGGTGTCGACTAAGGGCTTTATCGAATTTATCTCTTTCATCAGTTTCTGGAAGCGGAATCCGTCGGATGCGATCTCGGGTTCTGATATCTGGTGCATGAGTTCGTCGTAATGCATGCGTACATTTTCTAAGTTATCAAACATATATGGTCTCCTTGAAAAAATTGTTGCCGGTTATTGACTCGTGAATCGGGCCGCTACAACCCTGTCATTGCGACTATAGTCTTTGATAACTTGAATATCTTCATATGCATTGTTCCTTAATAACTCTGATACTGCTGTGCCCTGGTCGTAGCCGATCTCAAAGAGAAGGTGGCCGCCTTCTTTCAAATAATTGCCAGAATCACTTATGATACGGCGGTAGAAGGCCAGGCCGTCGGCGGTGCCGTCGAGGGCGATGTGTGGCTCGTGATCACGGACTTCGGGCTCTAAGGTGTCGATCACCGAGGTACAGATGTACGGCGGGTTTGAGACGATCATATCATATCTGTCCTGCTCAGGCAGTGCGTCATAGAGGTCGCCTTTGAAAAAGTGTACGTCTACTCCGTTTTCCTGTGCGTTTCGTCTTGCGACTGCCAGGGCGTCCTCTGAGATATCTGTCGCCGTAACATCGGTAGAACCCAGTTTTGCGAGGCTTACTGCTATACAGCCGCTTCCGGTACAGAGGTCTAACACTTTCATTTCCGGTTTTATTTTTTTAAGAGCCTCTTCAACCAAGACTTCTGTGTCCTGGCGAGGGCAGAGTACGTGTTCGTTCACGTAGAATTTAAGTCCCATGAATTCCGTGTACCCAATTATCTGCTGAAGCGGGATCCGCTTTTTTCTCTGTGTCACATGGACACGCAGCTTCTCTGCTGTCTCTTCCGGTAGCTGCTCATTCATCTGCATCAGCAGGTGGCTGTAGTCAAGTCCCGAATCCTCTTCAAGCAGTATCCTGGCATCTGATGACGCATCAGGAACGCCCGCCTTACTGAGTTCTTCCGTTATCCGTGCAAGAACTTCTCTGTATGTATTACTGCTGCAGTTCATGGTCTTTTATGAATTTCTCCGGGTCAAATACTGCTCGGACTGAGGTTATTCCGACTTCTATCATAGAATCATCAGGCTCCTTTGTCGTGAGACGCTGGACCCAGAGTCCCGGCTGCGAGAGCGCGTTTACGACCACATTATCAGAGCGCCCGCCGAGCCTTAAGAACTCGTATGAGATGCCTGCTATGACCGGCATCAGAAGAAGCCTGAACAAAAGCTTCAGTCCCGGATTATCAGTGCGGATGAACATAAAGAGCACCACGCTTATGATAAACACGATAAAGATAAAACTCGTTCCGCAGCGTTTATGATACCGGCTCGACTTTCTGACATTCTCCACAGTGAGCGGAAGGTCATGTTCGACGCAGTTGATGCATTTGTGCTCAGCTCCGTGGTACATGAAGGTACGCTTTATATCAGGCGTAAGCGAGATTAAATAGATATAAAGAAGAAATATCACGATCCTTAGTATTCCCTCAAAGAGTATCGGCACCCATTTAGCAGTAGTAAAATGCGTTACAGATCCCGATAAGAACATCGGCAGATATAAAAATATAGCCAGTGCCAGGATAAAGGAGATGACAAGTGAAAAGCCCATCTCCGCCTTTTCCTTTGCAGGATTTTTCTCTGCTTTTTCTTTTTCGTCTTCATCCTCGAAGTAGGATGCTGACTTATATAGCGATGATATCCCGAGTATCAGCGAGTGAAAAAATGAATAGACTCCTCTAACTATAGGGAAGTGCTTCACCCACTCCGGCTCAGGATTTATATCCATGGTGTCTGTATGTATGCTGCCATCCGGAAGCCTTACCGCAACGGCTCCCTTTGTGCCGTTCAGCATCTCGACTCCCTCCATTACGGCCTGCCCGCCGATTCCACTGTATGCCATTTAAACCCCTGTCTTAACAAAAAGGCCGGGGTTTTAAGACCCCGGCCTTCACAGTTACTGTATTACTTATTGTCAATTCCGTACTTCTTATTGAACTTCTCGATACGGCCACGAGCCTTGTTAGCCTTCTGCTGGCCTGTATAGAACGGATGACACTTAGAGCAGATCTCGACGTGGATCGACTCTTTTGTAGAACCTGTAACGAATGTATTTCCGCAGTTGCAGGTAACTGTTGCCTGATAGTACTCAGGCTGAACTGATTTTCTCATCTTACACCTCAATCATTAAGTATATATGATAAAAACATTCCATTGTACATCCCGACGGGACTTTTAGTCCCAGCAACTCCTGAATTTATCACAACCAAATAGCAACTCTGTGGTAATTAATCTACAGCGACGATCTCGCGCTTGTTGTAAGTACCGCAGTTCTTGCAGACTCTGTGCGGCATCATGAGCTGACCACACTTAGGGCATGCGACAAGTGTAGGAGCGCTCATCTTCCAGTTGGCTCTTCTCTTGTCTCTTCTTCCTTTTGAAGACTTGTTCTTTGGGCAGATAGACATACGTTACACCTCCTTGGTATTATATTCTTCGTAAATGTGCAGGCAGACTTCAGCCCACAACGATATCCATTATAAAGCTTTGCGTATTTTTTGTCAATTACTTTTTTGCGTTATTAAACACATCTAAAAACTGTGCCATACGCGGATCCAGCGCCTGCTTATTGCAGCCACAGTCGCCTTCATTTAAGTCATGTCCGCAGACCGGACATAGGCCTTTGCAGTCAGGCTTACAGAGCACTTTGTCAGGCCAGTTCATCTCCATCTGATCATATACCAGCCTGTCTACGTCCACGCTCTTTCCCTCTGCCAGGTCCTCATTCTCGTCGCTGTCAGTGACTATCTGCTCGTCTTCTATGGCGAAATCCTCGTCAATCTCTACAGGGAAATCGACAGTCACGTCCTTAAGACAGCGGTCACACGGAATAGTCACAGTCACCGTAGTGTTTCCGGAGACATTCAGACTCTTGCCGGACTCATTTTTTACAGATAGGTCAAACGGTGCAGCCTTTTCCACGGTAAAGGTCTCTCCATAGTGGCTTACCTCTGGCATATCAAAAGTCACAGAGTATTTTTCCTGTCCGTCTCCAGCGGACAGTAGTTTTGTCAGATCTAACTTCATGTTCAGTTTTATTTTACAAGACGGACAGTCTCACGGGCAATGGCAAGCTCCTCGTTTGTAGGGATTACATAAACGAAAACCTTTGAATCGTCGGTAGAGATCTTTCTCTCTTCGCCGGCTACTTCGTTTGCCTTGGCGTCGATCTGAACGCCCATGAATCCAAGATAGTCACAGATCTGGCTTCTTACGAATCCGTTGTTCTCACCTACCCCGGCTGTGAAGGCGATAAGGTCTACACCGTTCATAGCTGCAGTGTAAGCTCCGATGTACTTGGCTACTCTGTAGCAGAACATGTCAACTGCGAGCTTTGCTCTCTTGTCTCTCTCGTCTGCTGCTGCAAGAAGGTCTCTAAAGTCTGATGAAACTCCTGATACTCCAAGAACACCTGACTTTTTATTCAGGAGGTTCATGACTCCGTCGAAGTCAAGTCCTTCCTTCCTTGCGATATACTCTACAGCAGTCGGATCGATATCACCTGAACGGGTTCCCATCACAAGACCCTCGAGAGGTGAAAGACCCATTGAAGTATCTACTGACTTGCCGTTTAAAACAGCAGAGATAGAAGCTCCGTTTCCTAAATGAGCTACGATTATCTTTGAATTATGAAGGTCAATTCCTGCAACCTCTGCGGCACGCTTGCTGACGAAGCTGTGTGAAGTTCCGTGGAAACCGTAACGTCTTACACCATACTTCTCATAGCACTCATACGGTACAGCGTACATATAGGCCTTTGCAGGCATTGTCTGATGGAATGCTGTATCGAATACGCCTACCATCGGAACACCAGGCATAAGCTCTCTGCAGGCGTTGATGCCGATGATATTTGCAGGGTTGTGGAGAGGAGCAAGCTCGTTACACTCTTCTACCTTCTTTAACATCTCGTCTGTGATTACGGCACTCTCGGTAAACTTCTCACCGCCGTGTACGATACGGTGACCTACAGCTCCGATCTCGTCGAGGCTCTTTAATACTCCGTTCTCCGGATTTACAAGAGCGTCAAGGACCAGCTTTACAGCCTCCTTATGTGTAGGCATAGCCACTTCTGTCTTTATCTTATCAGAGCCGGCCGGCTGATATACGAGTCTTCCATCGATACCGATCCTCTCGCAGAGTCCCTTGGCGAGAACCTTCTCTGACTCAGAGTCGATGACCTGATACTTTAATGATGAGCTCCCGCAGTTGATTACTAAAACCTTCATTTTTATGATCCTTCCTTATTTTCTGATCTGTCTGTGGACAAAAACCCACAGCTGTTTTATTATACATCTATAGTAAAAATTCTTCAATAAGAAAAAGGAGTCAAAGTGTCACGTATCGGTATCGTCGCTGAATTCAATCCCTTCCACACCGGGCATAAATACATCATAGAGTACGCAAAAAATAACCTGAATGCCGACTCTGTAGTCATAGCTTTGGGAAATGAGTTTACCCAGAGAGGCGGAGTCGCTATTATCGACAGATACTCGCGTGCCGCCGCTGCGATCGATGCTGGAGCAGACCTTGTAGTAAGCATGCCTGTAACTGCCTCCTGCGCCAGCGCAGAAATCTTTGCCGAATGCGGAGTCTGCCTGCTTGAGGCCTGTGGCTGTGACATGATAGTCTGCGGATACGAGGGCGGAGATAAAGAACTGTTACATAAAACTGCGCAGCTACTCGTCGAAGAGCCGCCTGCATTTAAAGACACTTTACAGAAAGGCCTTCGCGCGGGAAAAAGCTACCCTTCAGCAAGAGAGGACGCAGTTTTTTCGTGTATCGATAGTCCTGAGGTAAAGCTGCTTCTCTCCAATCCGAATAATATCCTCGCGATCGAATACGAGAAAGCTATCATAAAACACGGCTTTGATATCGAGCTAATCACGATAAAAAGGCAGGGAAACGGATACAACGACTCAGATAACGACGGTGAATTTGTCTCAGCCTCCTATATCAGAAAGCAGATACTTGCTGGAAACCTGCCAACTGTCAGAAATCATCTGACCGATTTTTCGTATAATGAGTTAAATGACGCGTGTAACAAAAATGTACTGCTGTCAGATAATGATCTAAGTCTTCCTCTTCATATGGAGCTGCTTGGGCACAACGATTACAGTAAATTCTTAGATGTCTCCCCTGACCTGTCAGATAGGATAAAGAAGCTCCTGCCTGAGTTTGTGAGCATAAGCCAGTTTACCTCACTATTAAAAAATAAAAGCCTCACGGCTTCAAGGATCCGCAGGGCTCTTATTCATATACTTTTAGGAATCACAGATAAGTCTCTTGATAAATTAAGAGAACAGAACTTCGTCCCGGAACTCTGGATGCTCGCTGCCTCAAAGCATGGCCTTTCTCTCTTAAAAGACATCAAGTCGAAAAACTCTTTCCCGCTTTTTTTCTCATTAAATGAAAAAGATGAAAAAGGAGACAGATCCCTTTTTCATCTGGAACTCATCAGAGCACTGCGCATAAATAAGAGCGGCATCTGGCTTCCGAATGAATACCAGCGGAAAGTTCATTTATGATACGGCTCGTGGTTAATTATGCGAAAAGACCGGTAGACCTGCTCTAACAGGATGACTCTCATAAGCTGATGAGGAAAAGTCATCCGTGAAAATGAAAGCGAATAGTCAGCTCTCTTCATGACAGCCTCTGAAAGTCCGAGAGAACCGCCTATGACAAATACTATATGGCTTTTTCCTGTAAGAGCCAGCTCCCCGAGCTTCGCCGCGAGCTTTACAGACGTAAGCTCTTCGCCTTCTATCGCAAGAGCGATCACAAAGGCCTGGTCAGGGATTTTTGAGAGTAGCCTCTCGCCCTCAGTCTCTTTTATCTTTGTCTCTTCTGATTCTGAGGCGTTCTCAGGAGTCTTTTCGTCCTTTACTTCTATGATCTCTAGCTTAGTGTATCTTGATAAACGCTTGGAATACTCCGCTATCGCATCCCGGTAGAATTTTTCTTTTACCTTGCCAACACAGGCTACTGTTATCTTCATGTTTTTTTTGCCAGACTTTCTACGAGTTCGGTAAGTCTTCTGCACATCGACTGAAGCTCTTCATTCTGAGACTTGAGCTTCTTATTCTCATCGGAGATCATATCCCACTGGAACGTGATCCGCTCTACCAGCCTCGTAAGCCTCGTGTCTGTAAGCGCACTGTGCATAAAATCATACAGCAGTCTCTGATAGTCATCAGAAAGAGACGCTATATCCCACCAGATAAGCTCCGCTTCATAGTGGTCACCGGTATTGTTCCACGGCTTAGGTCCCGGAAAATGCACTATGCAGATATCGGTATCATATATATCTGTGCTCGTGATACCGCAAGTGGCTGCATTCCTCGCGAAAAAATTATACCGTTTCCAGTCGATGACCTTTGTCTCAGCATAATTCACGTAATTCAAGAGATCCTGATCCGGAGCTACTACCTTATAGTCCCAGTCCTTTAGTGCCTTTACATAGTCGTCAAAGCTGTGACGCTCTCTCATGACATTCATATCAAAAAGCAGGACACCCGAATTAAAATAGTGATATCCTTTCTGCATCAGAGGACCTAGCATTTTCTGCTGCATAGGCTGCATTTTTTCAATAGCCTTGTCACCTCTCACATCTATACAGGCACAGAGCAGCTTACCGCCCAGGTCAGTGTGATAAAGCTGTGAAACAGAATGGACCGTGACCATGTCACAGTCCATATAAAGTACCCTGTCCACTTCAGGCGGCAGGAGTTCTGTAAACATCAGCCTGAAATATATCTCGGCTGTCCAGTTATTTGTAACGGGTGCCTCTGCCGGAATTTCTGATACATCTGCTTTTACAGAATGAAGCCTCACCTCTGGCAGAATGCTGACAGCTGACAGGTTCCTTCTCTTGTCAGCCGTCAGATGCTTTCTGGCATACCCGAGTGAAGCGGACATTTTTTTAATATCCGCATCATCCATATCCTGATGGACCATATAGATATCGAGGTCTTCAGTCTCGTGGAGCATCAGCGATATGACTGTCACCGTGGCATACGGGATATACTTTTTGTTAAGGCAGAGTGCTATATTCATATTAGTGATGGAAGAGTCTGATACCGGTAAATGACATTACCATATCGTACTTATCGCAGGTAGCTATGACATTATCGTCACGGATAGAGCCGCCCGGCTCAGCGATATATTTAACGCCTGACTTATGAGCTCTTTCGATATTGTCTCCGAATGGGAAAAATGCATCGGAGCCCAGAGTAACGCCTGTATTCTTATCAAGCCATGCACGCTTCTCTTCTTTCGTGAATACGTCAGGACGCTTTGTGAATACGTTCTGCCAGGAGCCGTCCGCCAGGAGATCTTCGTATTCGTCTCCGATATAGAGGTCGATGGCATTGTCCCTGTCGGCTCTGTGTACGTCTTCCTTGAACGGAAGGTCTAATACCTTCGGGCACTGACGGAGCCACCAGTTGTCGGCTTTCTGACCAGCGAGCCTCGTGCAGTGGATACGTGACTGCTGACCGGCTCCTATTCCTATAGCCTGTCCATTCTTTACGTAGCAGACTGAATTACTCTGCGTGTATTTAAGAGTGATCATCGAGATAGCAAGGTCACGCTTTGCGGCATCGGGAAGGTCTTTATTCTTTGTTACGATATTATCAAAGAAATCAGGTCCTATATGGAGCTCATTTCTTCCCTGCTCGAAGGTAACTCCGAATACCTGCTTCTTCTCTATCTGTGCCGGAACGTAATTCTCATCGATCTGTATTACGTTATAGTTTCCCTTCTTCTTGTTCTTCAGGATCTCAAGAGCTTCAGGCTCATATCCAGGAGCGATGACTCCGTCTGATACCTCACGCTTTATGATCTTTGCAGTAGGCACATCGCAGACATCTGATAAAGCGATAAAATCTCCGAATGAAGACATACGGTCTGCGCCTCTTGCTCTGGCATAGGCATTTGCAAGCGGAGAAAAATCCATATCCATATCATCTACCCAGTAGATTTTTCTCTCTACATCTGATAATGGGAGGCCTGTGGCTGCTCCTGCCGGTGATACATGCTTAAATGAGGTGGCAGAGGCAAGTCCTGTGGCTTTCTTCATCTCAGATACCAGCTGCCAGCCGTTTAAGGCATCGAGAAAGTTGATATAGCCAGGGCGGCCGTTAAGGACAGTGACAGGAAGGTCGCTTCCGTCTTCCATGTAGATCCTTGATGGCTTCTGATTAGGGTTACAGCCGTATTTTAATTCAAATTCTTTCAAAAGTGGTCTCCTTTCATTTATTCTTATTGACAATTCTTGTCTCATATCTGCCTGTAGCGATGTCGATGTAGCGGACAAAAAGTGAGACTTTGTTGTCAGTGTTCAGGTTTGTCCAGACGAGATCAGTAAATGAATCGATGTCACCTGTGATGTCGACCGGAGTTGGTTCACCCTCGAATGAAGGGAGCGGGTTGCCATCGCCTATGTAGGTATGTATGAAACGTCCCTCTCCTGCCTTCGGCTTGTCGTATGAGAAAGTGTATCTGTCCGTGCACGACGGATCCATTCTGTCGCTTTTAAGGATAGACATCTGATATGAGAATTCACCGTTCTCTATATGCATATCAGCCGATATACGAGGTGTATAGTTCGGCTCATCCGGTTCGAATTCACGGCTTCTTAAGGACTGCTCAAAAGTCAGGCCATTTTTTAAACCGTCAAATACTGTATCTGTCTGGTCTCCATTTGTGACGATAGTATCATTTCCGAGAACCCTGACTGGTGCATAGATGATAAGCGATGGATCCTCGAGCTTTGAAGGATCAAAGGCCTCTGTCCTAATGCCCTCATCCTCTGCTTCTTTAAAAATACGGTTTCTCGAATTTACGGATCTTCCCATGATAAAATACGCAGTTACCGCGTACTTTCCATCCTGTGATCTTCCAACTACGATACCCCTTCCAGGATAGGTATTTGTATTTAATTCATTTGCAAGTGATCTTAATTCCATTTTTCCTCCAATAGCTTATCTCGGGATAAATATATACTTCAGTACAAAGAGCACTGCGAGGATATACATTAGCACCGTGACTTTTTTCTTCTCTTTCATGAAGCAGTTGCAGATCGTGTTGATGACTACATAAGAGATGATGCCAATCGAGATACCCTCTGAGATGCTGTAGAACATCGGCATTGCGATAACAGCCATATATGCAGGAATAGCTTCACGGTAATCGTTGAAGTCGATCTTAAGGATTGATGACAGCATTAAGAATCCTACGAATACAAGTGCCGGTGAAGTAGCAAATCCAGGGATTGCTGTAAATATAGGTGAGAAGAACATAGCTACAAGGAACATAAGTCCCGTCGTAACTGAGGTAAGACCTGTACGTCCGCCTGCACCTACACCTGAAGCTGACTCTACGAAGGTAGTAGTTGTTGAAGTACCAAATACCGCACCAACTGAAGTAGCGCAGGCATCAGCTAAAAGAGCTCCTTTGATATGAGGCAGCTTTCCGTTCTGATCGAGGAAGCCGGCCTTTTCAGAGCATCCTACAAGAGTTCCGATAGTATCAAAGATATCTACGAAAAGGAATGAGAATACGACAACGATGAAGTTGAATACTCCCTTATCGTTCATTGTGGAAAATCCTTTGAAGCACTGTCCGAAGGTATTTCCGAATCTTGAGAAATCAGTAAGTACACCTGACGGGAATGCTGAATAGAATCCGTTCTTAGGATCTGGTACATAGATACCGCAGGCCTGGAATATCATACCAAGGATCCAGGTAGCGATGATACCGATAAGAACAGCTCCGGTAATTCCTTTGATATAGAGAATTGATACGATCATAAGACCAATAAGGGCAAGTAAGGCGAATGAACCGGCCTGGTGCCAGTTTGCTCTGAAGTCTACATATGTGACAAAAGTAGAATCTGAATTTGCTATGAGCTTTCCGTCCTGAAGACCTATGAAAGCCACGAAAAGTCCGATGCCTGCTGAAACACCTTTTTTCAGTGTAGACGGTATCGCGTTAAAAATAGCTTCACGGACATTTGTCAGTGAAAGAATGATAAAGATAAGGCCTTCGATAAATACGGCTGCAAGAGCTACCTGCCAGCTGTATCCCATATTCTGACAGACTGTATATGCGAAAAATGCATTGAGTCCCATTCCTGGCGCAAGTGCGAACGGGTAATTAGCCATGAATGCCATGCAAAGAGTACCAAAGCAGGAGGCAAGGCAGGTGGCGATAAGAATAGCTGTCGAGTCCATACCGGTGCTCGAGAGTATATTCGGGTTTACAGCGAGAATGTACGCCATTGTCATAAATGTAGTAAAGCCGGCCATCAGCTCGGTCTTTACATTGGTTCCGTTTTCTTTCAGGTGGAATGTCTTTTCCAGCATTTTAATTAAATCCCTTCTATTGCAGATTTATAAAATAATATCAGTTTCCCTTGATCTCTTCAAAGACTGGTCTTGTCAGCTTATAGATGTCATTTGCCTTTTTCTGGACTTTGAAGCTTCTGGTAAGGGCTATATTGTACTCGTTCTTGTCAGCTGATTCTGAAACAGCCTTATAGAGTCTGGCGTATTCGATAGCCTTGAGTCCTGCTGGCTTTACAGCGTCTTTAAGTTTGCTCTTCTGCTCGTCTGTCAGATTCGTAGAAGGCTTCTTATCAGCTTTCTTTTTATCTGTATCTTCAGCCTTCTTTGCTGCCTGAGCAAATGCGTTTCTGGCTTTCTTTAATACGTCTGGAGAGATCTTAGCGCTCTTTTCGTCCTTTTTCTCAGGCTCAGCCTTTTTTTCAGGAGCAGCAGGCTTTTCAGATTTTTTCTCTGGAGAAGCATCTTTTTCAGCCTTGTCTAAGATGCTGTTTATCTGTACCGGAAGCTTTGTCGGATCTCCGGTGATAAAGAGTACAGCGTCTCCATCAGCACCTTTTTCAATTTCTCTGACGCCATCCGCGCCTACGCTCTTGTAATCAATGATGTACACTTTCATAATACATGAACTCCTTGATATGATTTATTTGAAAACAACGCTAATACTATACCCTAATTCAGCAAAAAATAAAAGCTTTATTTGAAAAAAAGCCATTTGTCCTTGAATAGAAATCTGTTAAAGCTAAAAAAGCCGGGCTGGTATTGCCAGCCCGGTGTATTGTGATTTCTTTTTCCAAAATATAAATTCTTATTACTGAACCGAATATAGAAGTTCTCCGTATGTAGGATATGGCCAGAGCTCGTGAGGTACGCGGCTCTCAAGCTCATCGATGACTTCACGGAGTGAGTCCATATCAGGAAGGATCGTATATCTGTTGTAAGAAGCGAGTTCCTTTACATCATCCATATCGTCTTCCTTAGCAATATCGGCATCGAGCTTCTGCAGTCTGTCATAGAGGACTTCAACCATATCAGCAGCCTGCTGTAAGAGCTTCTCTTCTACTCTTGTAGGGATGCCGGTTCCTGTAGCCTTCATATCGTTTATAGTATTTGCAAGGAACTCCTCATAGCGGAGTGCTGCTCCGATGATCTCGTCCTTGGTCATATCTGAAAGTGTCTGTGCTTCGATATTGATCTGCTTGTAGTAATTCTCAAAGCTGATCTCATATCTCGAACGGATCTCTGTCTCTGTATATACCTTATTCTTTGTAAATACTTCGATAGATTCAGGCTCGACAAATGCCTCTGTAGCTTCTACAGTAGAAGGAAGGTTCCTAAGGCCTCTCTTTTCAGCCTCCTTTACCCAGTCTTCTGAATATCCGTTTCCTTCGAAGATGATCCTCTTATGATCTGTCAGATGCTTTCTGACGAGATCTGAAAGAGCAGAATCGAAATCGGCTGCCTTCTCAAGCTCATCGGCATACTCGCTTAATACCTCAGCGACTATAGTATTAAGAACTATATTCGGAGATGCGATAGAAGCATTTGAGCCGAGAGAACGGAATTCGAATTTATTTCCTGTGAATGCGAACGGGCTTGTTCTGTTACGGTCTGTCGTATCCTGCGGGATATGAGGAAGGACTGTAGCGCCGATCGACATCATCTTCTTGCTCTTGTCTGTATAGTCGGTTCCATCGATTATCGACTTTATGACATTGTCAAGCTCATCACCTACATATACAGAGATGATGGCTGGAGGTGCCTCGTTGGCGCCGAGTCTGTGATCATTTCCGGCAGAAGCTACTGAGAATCTCAGAAGTCCCTGATACCTGTCAACAGCTTCTATAACTGCTGTAAGGAACAGAAGGAACTGGGCGTTCTGTGATGGCGTATCGCCTGGCTCTAAGAGATTCTTTCCTGTATCTGTAGAAAGTGACCAGTTATTATGCTTACCTGAACCATTTACTCCGTCGAACGGCTTCTCATGCAGCAGGCAGTGCATATGGTGCTTCTTTGCGACTGTCTTCATCAGCTCCATTGTCAGCTGGTTATGGTCAGTAGCTATATTCGTTGTTGAAAAAATAGGTGCCAGCTCGTGCTGAGCAGGTGCCACCTCGTTGTGCTCGGTCTTTGCGAGGATACCGAGTTTCCATAGCTCATTGTCGAGGTCTTTCATGAATTCCTTGACACGCGGCTTGATCTGTCCAAAATAGTGGTCATCAAGCTCCTGGCCCTTTGGAGGCTTATTTCCGAAAAGAGTACGTCCAGTGTAGAGAAGGTCTGGTCTCTTTCTATATACATCCTCATCGATAAGGAAATACTCCTGCTCAGGTCCTACTGTAGTGATGACTCTCTTGGTCTCTGTATCGCCAAAGAGTCTTAGAACTCTTACAGCCTGCTTATCAAGAGCCTGCATAGAACGCAGAAGCGGTGTCTTCTTGTCGAGAGCTTCTCCTGAATAAGAGCAGAATGCTGTAGGGATGCAGAGCGTATCTTCCTTGATGAAAGCATAGCTTGTCGGATCCCAGGCTGTATATCCTCTTGCCTCATATGTATCACGGAGCCCGCCTGACGGGAAAGATGAAGCATCCGGCTCACCTTTTACGAGCTCTTTTCCTGAGAACTCCATCAGGACTTTTCCACCGTCTACAGGTGAAATGAATGAGTCATGCTTCTCTGCTGTGACTCCTGTCATAGGCTGGAACCAGTGCGTGAAATGTGTAGCTCCGTTCTCTAAGGCCCAGTTCTTCATAGCTTCAGCCACGACATTTGCCATGTCGAGCTGTAAGTGACTGCCTTCTTTGATCGTCTTCTGAAGTGCCTTGTAGATATCTTTCGGAAGGCGCTGCTTCATAGCCTCGTCGTTAAATACCTTACTTCCAAAGATCTCGGGTACGTTTACCATTTTCTTTCTCCTTTCAGTTTTCAGTTTAAAATCCAGAAGCTCCGTAGTTCTTAAGAACTCGTGCGCTCGGGTCATCTACATCACAGTTTTCCCAATTCTTGTTAGGCATCCAGTATGCCGGGATCATCTGCGCCTGTCCTGGATAATATTTTTCAAAAAGATCTCTGTAGAGCAGGGATTCTTTTGTGAACGGCACCGGTGCGCCACCCTGTTTTCCATAGGCGACTGCTTTTTTCTTAAACTCCTCATCTGTATAAACTGTCTCTGCGTACTCCTTGATATCGTCTACCATTGAATGGCCGACTGCATCTGAGAAGGCTGCCTTTTCGCGGAAAAGTAAGTCATACGGCAGATAGTCAGTTCCTTCAAACGCATGGCGGAGGAGGTACTTTCCCTTGTTATACTTATTCATCTTAAGCTCCGGGTCAATGCTCATGACATAGCTGGCAAAGTCTAAGTCTCCGAACGGCACTCTGGCCTCCATCGACCAGGTAGATATACATCTGTCTGCTCTTAAGACATCATAGAAATACAGCTCGTGAACTCTCTTCTCTGCCTCCTTCTGGAACTCCTCTGCATTCGGAGCGTAATCTGTGTATTTATATCCGAAGAGCTCATCTGATATCTCTCCGGTAAGGAGCACCCTGATATCACTCTGCTCATGGATTGCCTTACAGCATAAGTACATTCCCATGCTGGCTCTTATCGTAGTGATGTCGTAGGTACCAAGCTCTGCTATGACTTCTTCAAGGGAACTGATGACTGTGTCACGGTCGATGATCACTTCGTGGTGATCTGATCCTATATAGTCAGCTGCCTCCTTTGCGTACTTTAGATCGATAGCGTCTTTTTTCATTCCGATGGCGTAGGTCTCTATTGGCTTACCCAGGAGCTTTTGGGAGATAGCACAGACAAGCGATGAATCAAGTCCTCCAGAAAGAAGGAAACCTACAGGAGCATCTGCGTCGAGTCTCTTATCTACAGCAGTGATAAGTCTCTCTCTAATGCCTGCACAGATATCATCGATACTTCCCTTTATATATTCGTGTCTTGCTGAAATATCTCTGTAAAGAGTGAACTTTCCGTCCTTGTAATAGTAGCCAGGAGGAAAAGCTATGATCGTCTTTACCAGTCCGACCAGATCCTTTGCTTCGCTCGCAAAGACTATCTTCTGGCTGTCATCATATCCATAGAAAAGTGGTCTTATGCCGAACGGGTCTCTGGCAGCTATAAGTGTATCTGCCTTTGCGTCATAGATCACACAGGCAAACTCTGCATCGAGACGCTTGAACATCTCCGTCCCGTACTTCTCATACATCGGCAGAAGGATCTCACAGTCACTGTCACTCTTAAAGGTGTAGCCTTCTTTTTCTAAAAGCTCTTTTTCTTTTCTGAAGCCGTAGAGCTCACCGTTGCAGACAACTGCGTTTTCATTCAGCACGAAAGGCTGCATGCCTTCCGGAGTGAGCCCCATGATAGAAAGTCTCTGGAACCCGAGTCTCTTTTTTCCGAAGTCCATTATCCTCTCATCGTCAGGACCTCTGGAATGTGTCTTTGCGAAATGCTCCCTGAATGAAGCATCGGATATATCTGTCATATCCTCTACTGCCATGATAGAACACATAAGTAACCTCTTTTCTTTTCCTGTTTTCAGACAAAGAAAAAGGCACCACGAACTCCAAATGAAGTTCGCGGCGCCTTTGCCGTTCGTCTTAAGTTGTAAAAAAGTATAGGCTTTTACAATGCTTTTGTCAAGACTTTATTTTGATTTTTTTTCGGTAGTCTCTTCCTTTGCTGCGTCCTCCGGCTTCTCGACAGCTGCAATGGCTGACTTCTGCATCGGGATACGGCAGTTCTTGTTTGAGCCGAACTCTACGATGATAGTGTCCTCATCGATATCGATGACTACTCCGTAGAAGCCGCTTGTAGTAAGCACTGTATCACCTACTGCGAGTGCATTCATAAGAGCGTTCTTCTTCTTTGTCTCTTTCTGCTGCGGACGGATCATCAGGAAATACATGAATACGAAAAGTATCACGATCCATACGATCATCACAAGTCCACCGCCGCCCTGGCTGCTCGTCTTACTGAGAAAAATCGGGTTTAACATTTTTGCCTCCTAAAACATCAAAAAATTTCTTTTATTTTACCTAATTAGCCTGTGTTTAGCAAGTCTCTTTTGAAACTTCCTGAAGCTCATCGAGTTTTTCTTTTTTAAACTGCGCGTAGCGGCCATCGTCTATCGCGTCACGGATCTGCTCCATCAGATGATTGTAGAAGTAGAGGTTGTGGAGGACGCAGAGGCGCATTCCGAGCATCTCCTTTGCCTTTAGCAGATGATGGATGTAGGCGCGCGAATATGTCCGACAGGCAGGACACTGGCAGCCTTCTTCTATCGGGCGCATGTCCTTTGCGTAGCGGGCGTTGAAGAGGTTCCGTTTTCCCTTGTTAGTGTAGACGTGTCCGTGTCGGCCGTTTCTCGACGGATATACGCAGTCGAAGAAGTCGATGCCGCGGTCTACAGCTTCGAGGATATTTGCCGGGGTTCCGACTCCCATCAGATAGGTCGGTTTATTCTGTGGCAGATACGGAACTACTACATCGAGGATATGATACATCTGCTCATGCGTCTCACCGACTGCCAGGCCTCCGACCGCATAGCCGTCGAGGTCAAGCTCACTGATGCGCTTTGCGTGATCTATTCTGATGTCCTCGTAGATGGCTCCCTGATTTATACCAAAGAGAAGCTGGTTTTTATTTATAGTGTCCTCTCTCTTGTTGAGCTCGGCCATTTTTTTCTTGCAGCGGACGAGCCAGCGATAGGTACGGTCTACGGAGCTCTTTACATAGCTGTATTCTGCTAAAGCGTTCGGACACTCATCAAACGCCATGGCTATCGTCGATCCAAGATTCGACTGGATCTGCATAGACTCTTCAGGCCCCATGAATATCTTGTGGCCGTCGATATGCGAGTGAAACGTAACGCCCTCTTCTTTTATTTTCCTGAGGTCTGCTAATGAAAATACCTGGAAGCCGCCTGAATCGGTAAGGATTGGCCTGTCCCAGACCATGAACTTATGAAGACCGCCAAGCTCTTTTATCGTCTCGTCTCCGGTCCTCACATGCAGATGATAGGTATTCGAGAGCTCTATCTGAGTGCCTATCTCATGCAGATCGTCAGTAGAAACTGCGCCCTTTATGGCTCCGACAGTTCCGACATTCATAAACACCGGTGTCTCTACCGTCCCGTGTACAGTTTTAAAAGTGGCCCGCTTCGCACGGCCGTCTACTTTTCGTAAAATGTATTCTGCCATCTTATAACTCAATTCTGTCCGTTCTGGATGCCTGGTTCGAAAGCAAGGCATCTGCTAATACCAGAGCTGTCATGGTCTCTACTACCACTACGGCTCTAGGCACTATGACCGGATCGTGTCTTCCCTTTATCTCTATAGTCGCATCATCCCCAGCGTCTGTAACCGTTGACTGCGGCTGCGCTATCGAAGGAGTGGGCTTTATGTAAGCACGAAGGATGATGTCACTTCCGTCTGAGATGCCTCCTAAGACTCCGCCGGAATGGTTCATCTTCTTGTAGACTCTGCCATTTTCCATAAAAAAAGCGTCGTTATTCTCAGAGCCTCTGGCCTTCGCAGCCTTGCAGCCATCTCCTATCTCAAAGCCCTTTACCGCTCCGATCGATACAATGGCATATGCCAGCCTGGCGTCGAGCTTATCGAAGACCGGGTCTCCAAGTCCTGCAGGAACTCCGGTAGCCACGCACTCGACTACTCCGCCTGCCGAATCCTTATCCTGCATACATACTTCCAGGTACTCTGAAGCTTTTTTATAAGCCTCATGATCTGGCATGTAGAGCGGGTTCTTCTGACATTCGTCGAAGTCATTTTTTAATGCCTCAACCGGACCTATGGCCTTCGTATAAGCGTGTACTTCGATGCCGAACTCGTCTAACAGCTTTGCGGCAACAGCACCGGCTGCTACTCTGGCAGCAGTCTCACGCCCTGAAGAACGTCCGCCTCCGCGATAATCCCTGAAACCGAATTTTTTAAAAAATCCATAGTCCGCATGTCCCGGACGGAATTTATCCTTCAGATCTGAATAGTCCTTTGAATGCTGGTCTTCGTTCCTTATAAGAAGCGCTATAGGTGTGCCTTCTGTCTTTTTCTCAAAGACACCCGAGAGAATCTCGACCCTGTCAGCCTCTTTTCTCTTCGTAGTGAAGTCGGACTGCCCGGGCTTTCTTCTGTCTAAGTACTTCTGTATATCTTCTTCAGACAGATGAAGTCCCGCGGGACAGCCATCTATCACACATCCGATAGCCGCGCCGTGGGATTCACCAAAAGTCGTTACTCTAAAAAAATTACCGAAAACTGAACCTGCCATGCCTCTCCTTATTTGAGTTCTTTGATCCTGATGCTGTTCGGCTTTCCTACTGATACAGGAGCGTTTTTAAGAAGGATAGTCTCTGTGACGTGATTTATCACAAAGGTCCTCATCTCATTCGAATCATGGTTTAACATCACGATTATCTTGCCGCCTGGGAGGACTGCCATTGACTTCGGGAAATATCCGCTCGTAGGCATCTGTCCCTTATGTGTCAGAAGTCCTGTCTTCTCATCTCTTGAAAGCCAGCTTACGCCATTGAAACCGTCGATAGACACATATACGTACTTTCCGTCATCTGAGATCACGAGCTCACTCGAAAGATCTGCTAAGCTTGCGTTATCCATCGAAGGTATTACCTGGATCTGCTCGAATACAGGCTCATCATCGTCTACTTTATAGGAGTATACCTCTATCTCATTTGTCAGTTCGTCAAGAATATAGAGGAACTTTCCGTCTGATGAGAACTTCTGGGCTCTAGGACCGGAGTCGAGGTTGCAGCGGATAGTATCGCATAAGTGCATTTTGCCGCGATTATAGTCAAGCTTATATACCTTTACCTGGTTGAGACCATAGTCAGCTGCTAAGAGGAACTTCTCATCCGGTGTGAGCCTTACGCTCGATACCTTCGGGTGGTCGAGTCTCCTGGCTTGAGCTGAGATAGCCACGCCCTGATGGAAGATGCCGTCTGCAATGCCAGCTATGCTTCCGTCTTCGTTCAGCTTCATCATCGTGACTTTTCCATCGTGGAAGCCGCCTACGAACAGATATCTTCTCTTGGAATCTGTCGTCACACAGCAGCCTCTCATACCGTCGATATCAGCCTGGTTTATCTTCGTGATGTCACCATTTTTATCGATGGAAAATGAAGTCACACCCTCATCCTCGATAGAATAGAGGAACTTTCCGTCCTTTGATACATCAAGGTCTGAAGCGTTATTTATCGGGGCTACGCCTCTCTCTGTAAAAACACCTGTCTCCGGGTTCACATCGTACACATGGATACCGATGCTGTTCTCATGGGTGTAAGTACCCACATAAGCCACATATTTACTCATAAGTTTACCACCATCTCTCTGCGTCTTAAAAGGTCGCCTGGCTCTGCCTCCGGAGGAACTTCGAAATAGATGGTCTCCTTCGGATGCGGGGCACTCTCTACAGGCTCCCTATCCGCATTAAAAAGTTTATCGATCCTTACAGGTATATTATCACCATCTGGCTTCATAATTTCAATAGTTTCACCAACAGAAAATTTATTTTTCTGTGAAATCTTTGCAAAGCCGTCGTTAATTTCCTCTATCTCGCCGATATAGGTAGCACCCTTCTCATAGGTGTTCTCATCGTAGATCTGGGCTTCATCTGACGGCTTTCCATAGAAAAATCCTGTCGTAAACTGTCTGTAGGTGCATTCTCTGATCTCCGCTTCATAGTCAGGGATATGGGCTTTATATCTATCAGGCGACTCTGCCAGGTCATCTAAGGCCCTGCGGTATGCTCTTACGACAGTCCCGACATAGAGATCCGTCTTCATGCGCCCCTCGATCTTTAACGAATCGACTCCGGCATCGACGAGGTCATCCAGGTGGCCTACCATATTCAGATCCTTTGAATTAAAAATAAAGGTCCCGCGGTCATTTTCCTCTATAGGCATGTATTCACCAGGCCTTGTCTCTTCCATGACTGCGTACTGCCAGCGGCACGGATGGGTGCACTGGCCCTGGTTTGCGTCTCTGCCTGTAAAGTAGTTCGACAGAAGACACCTGCCCGAATAAGAGATGCACATGGCTCCATGTACGAAGATCTCCATCTCGAGGTCTGATGGAATATGCGCCTTTATATCCTTTATCTCTGTAAGAGAAAGCTCCCTGGCTCCGACTACTCTCGAAGCCCCGAGATCATGCCAGAACTTAAATATCTCATAGTTCGTATTGTTCGCCTGAGTCGAGATATGGATATCGGTTTTTCCATTAGTCAGTATCTCTTTTGCCATTGAAAAAATGCCTGGATCTGCTATAAGAAGCGCATCCGGTGCTATGACATTTAATTCTTTTAAATACTTTCTGACGCCGTCCAAGTCTCTGTCATGAGCGAAGATGTTCACTGTGACATAGACTTTTTTACCACGCTCATGTGCGAAGCGGATTCCTTCTTTTATCTCTTCATTTGAAAAATTATCCGCACCGGCACGGAGACCGAAGCTCTCGCCGCCCAAGTAAACAGCGTCGGCGCCGTAGCGGATAGCAGTCTTTAAGACCGACAGATTGGCTGCCGGCGCTAATAATTCTGGTAATTTCATCTGGTACTCCTAAAACTGACTGACAGACCGTCCCCGATAGGGAGAACTGTAGATGTAAACTCATCCTCTGTCATCACGTGATAGACATACTCCCGGATACGCTTGTGGATCGTGCGGTCCCGGCGCTCCAGGGCCTCCTTCGGTTCGAGGATCCGACCATCCTGCAGGATATTGTCTGCGGCAATGACTGCCCGATCAGAAAGAAGGGGGAGAACAAGCCTCAGATAGTCAGGATACTGCCCCTTTGCTGCGTCTATAAAGACAAAATCAAACGGCCCTTTAAGAGCCTTTAGTACCTCTGAAGCGTTTCCGGTAAGAAGCGTTACTGGAGCATCTGTATGGCTGAAATTCTCCGAGGCTTCCCGGATCCGGGGCTCGTAGTCTTCTATAGTGACAAGCTCTTTCAGGCTGTCATCGAAATGAGCCATTAGTAGAGCTGAAAAACCGACAGCTGTTCCTATCTCAAGGATACGCTCCGGAGCTAAGGCTCGCATAAGAAAAGCCATAAAACGCTGGGTGTCTTCTCTTATGATCGGGACATTTGTCTCTAAGGCGTGTCTTTTTATCTGAGTAAGGTCCGGGGGAAGTTCAAACGGAAAGCTCCGAAGGAATCCCTCGAACCTGTCATAGTCTGTAAATATCATACTTCCTGGATCACTGGAAGGATCATAGGATTTCTCTGGGTCTGCTTCCATACATAGTCTGAAAGGACACTCTTTACCTCGGTCTTTATGCGTGACCAGTCACGGACTTTTGCGTCCTCAAGCTCTAAGAGCTTGTCAGCTACTATCTCTCTCGCCGAATCCATCAGGTCTTCAGAGTCCTTTACATAGACGAACCCGCGGGATACGATATCAGGTCCTGCTGCCACAGTGCCGCTTGCCTTGTCTATAGCCATGACTACTATGATGATACCATCTTCAGCTAAGTGCTGTCTGTCTCTTAGAACTATATTTCCGACGTCACCGACTCCAAGACCATCGACCATGACTGTACCTGTGTGTACGTGGCCTGTGACCTTCGCCTGTCCCTTTTCATTGAACTCGAGGACATCTCCGGATGAAAGAATTTTTATATGGTCTGAATCGTAGCCTAAAGCCTTTGCGATCCTCTCCTGAGCCTTTAGGTGCTTATACTCGCCGTGAACAGGAATAGCGTACTTAGGCTTAACTAACGAGTATATAAGCTTTATCTCCTCCTGGCAGGCATGTCCCGATACATGGACATCCTGGAAGATGACGTTGGCGCCCTTACGGTAGAGCTCGTTTATGATGTTCGATACGTCCTTCTCGTTTCCAGGGATGGCATGCGATGAAAAAATGATCGTATCGTTAGGCTTTATCGAGATCTTCTTATGGGTGCCGTTAGCCATTCTGGAAAGAGCTGCCATGGACTCTCCCTGGCTTCCTGTAGTGATAAGAACAGTCCTGTTATCAGGGTACTTGCTCAGGTCGTCTACAGAGATAAGCGTCTTGTCAGGGATCTTTATGTAGCCGAGCTTTTGGGCGATATCTATGATAGTCACCATGCTGCGGCCCTCTACGACTACTTTTCTGCCGTACTTATAAGCTGTGTTAATGATCTGCTGCACTCGGTCTACATTCGAAGCGAAGGTAGCGATGATGATACGGTAGTCCCTGTTCTCCGCAAAAATGTCGTTAAACTGGACTCCGACAGTGCTCTCTGACTCTGTAAATCCAGGCCTTTCGGCATTTGTCGAGTCACACATAAGGCCTAAGACACCCTTCTTTCCGATCTCAGCAAAACGCTGCAGATCGATAGCGTCTCCGAATACCGGGGTGTAGTCGACCTTGAAATCTCCTGTATGCATCAGCACTCCGACCGGCGTAAAAATAGCCAGTGCCGCTGCGTCCTGGATAGAGTGATTCGTCTTTATGAATTCGACTTTGAACGGACCTGTCTGGATAGTCTGTCCGAACTTTACGACCTTTCTTCTGGTCTTGTTCAGAAGTCCCTTTTCCTCGAGCTTGTGGTCTATAAGACCCATAGTAAGCTTTGTGGCATAGATAGGGGCATTTACCTCTCTGATGACATATGGAATGGCTCCGATATGGTCCTCATGTCCGTGGGTTATGAAAAATCCCTTGACTTTTTCTTTATTCTCGACGAGATAGGTGATGTCCGGGATGCACATGTCGATCCCGAGCATGTCGTCTTCAGGGAATGCGAGTCCACAGTCTACCACGATTATGGTATCCCTGTACTCAAAAGCTGTCATATTCATGCCGATCTGCTCGAGACCGCCCAATGGTATGACTTTAAGATGTGGTTTCTGATGCGATTTCATTATACCTCCTGTAATTCCTCTCTGAAGACAGAGAAAACCGCATCAATCGTCTTCTGATCTTCTAAAAACTCGTATGAGATCTCCCCGTCCGATTCCGCCGTCTTCCTCATGATATAACAGTCAGTCTCCTCCTGTTCGTCAGGATCCTGGTCTGTCACCAGAAGATAGCTCTGCTGGTTTATAACTGTCTCAGATAATATATAAAAATCCTGCTCTTCGCCGGATTCTTCATCAAAAAAACTAATTTTTTCCATTTCTATGCATATATGTCTCTAAAATAAGAACTGCCGCAGCCTGATCCACCGTCTTTTTTCGTTCACGCGGATCATTTTTTCCTCCCGCCTTCATCACAGACTCCGCCTCTATAGTCGTAAAACGCTCATCCTGGTAATCTACAGGTATGTCGAGTTTCTCCTCGAGAAGGCTTCCGAAAGCTCTGGTCGCCTGGCATCTGTCTCCCTCAACGCCATCGAGCCCGAGCGGAAGTCCTAAAACTATACGTCCTATATGATACTCCTCGCAGATCTCTCTGATGGCCGCTATGGTCTGTCTGTACTTCGTAGGGTGCTTTCTCGTGATCACGGTAAGCCCCTGTGCAGTAATAAAAAGAGGGTCAGAAACTGCTACGCCCACAGTTTTAGACCCATAATCAAGTCCTAAAATCCGTTCTCTCTCTGCCATCAGTCTTCCCAGGCTTTTCTCTTTATATACTCACGTAAGAGCTCTTCTACCAGCTCATCACGCTCTACCTTCATGATAAGGCTTCTGGCGTTGTTATGGCTGGTGATGAATGTCGGATCACCTGACATGATGTAGCCTACTATCTGGTTTACCGGGTTATATCCTTTTTCAGAAAGTGCCTTGTATACTAAGGCTATAATCTCCTTTACCGTGATAGAATTATCACTTGTGACCTTAAAATACTGGGTCTGGCTCAGATCTTTCATAAAGTACTCCTTCAAGATCCCCATGCATCTCTTTTATGCGCGGGCAATTTTACTTTCTTTATGATACAACACCTATGGACTTTTTTCAAGACTATATCAAAGTCAGTTTCTTGAGCACGTTCATTATGCCGTCTTCTTTAAGCCCGGTGGTAACCATGTCAGCCGCTGCCTTTGCCTCATCGCTTCCGCTTCCCATAGCCACTCCAATCCCTGCGTGACGGAGCATCTCCAGGTCGTTTACCCCGTCACCTATGGCTATGGTATCCTCTAATGCTATCCCGTACTTCTCGCAGACCTTGTCTATGATGGTCGCCTTGTTGTGTCCTGTCGGTACCAGCTCCACGACCTCCGGGTTATGCGACATGAAAGCGTAGCCCTTCCCCAGTACCTGCTTTGCTGCCTCTACATCAGCTTCAGGCTGCGGAGTAGAGCAGCTGAATTTGCTTATCTCCCAGTCTCCCCAATGGTCCTTAATGGTCCATAAGTCCTCTCCCATCTCCTCTTTTAGCTTCATCCCGAAAAAATCTTCGGCAAAGTCCTCATCGTCCAAGTACAGATGGTATCTTCCCTCGAGAACCGGTCTAAAAGCGTACTCTCTGATAGTCTCCACCGTATAGACAGCAAAATCCTCTGGAATCCTATAGTAATACTCTGCTTTTCCGTCTATCTCGAGCATGGTGCCGCAGCCACAGCAGATGCCGTCAAAGCCTATATCCAGAAGATTTCTTCTTCTGATAAAGGCTCTGGTACGCCCGGTATTTATAAATGCCATATGTCCGTTTTTCTGGAGAGCATGAATAGCCTCCACTGTGCTTTCCGGAATAACACTGTTTACATCCCAGAGTGTTCCGTCTATATCAAAAAATACTGCCTTCATAAAAATCCTCTAGCAGATACGAGGTAAACCTTCGCCCTGCAGTATGTCTAGTTCTCTTTCGCCGCCGAGTTCCGTTGTCTCTATAAGCTTTCCTTCCGAATCCTCTTTTACCTCTCCGATGATAGCTGCATTTTTGCCATACTGCGAGTCTCTTATGATATCAAGTGCCTTATCCGCATCATGGGAATCTACGATAGCTACGAGCTTTCCTTCATTCCCCATATAGAGCGGATCAAGTCCTAAAAGTCCGGCAAAGTCAGCCACTTTGCTTGTAACCGGAACTTTATTTTCCTCTATGACAAAGGTCTTTTTCGACTGGCCTGAGAGCTCTTTAAGTACAGTGGCAAGTCCGCCTCTGGTAACGTCTCTTAAGGTATGTACATGGATGCCGCTGTTCAGCAGATTTGATACTATATCGACCAGCGGAGCATTGTCTGACTCTATATCTGTATCTATATTCATTCGCTCTGAAAGGATAGCTGCATGATGGTCTCCGACGTTTCCGGAGACTATTATGGCATCACCCGTTCTGGCATTACCAGCTGCGATATCTACTCCCTCAGACACAAAACCGACTCCGGCTGTATTTATATAGAGCTCACCGTTTCCGTTCACGACTTTGGTGTCTCCTGCTACGATATGCACTCCTGCCTCTTCAGCAGTCTTCGCCATCGAGTGGACTACGCGCTTCAGAAGAGCTACGTCAAGCCCTTCCTCGAGGATAAATCCGCAGGTCAGGTACTTTGGCACTGCTCCACGCATCAGAAGATCGTTTACAGTCCCGCAGACACAAAGCCTGCCGATATCTCCGCCTCTGAACTCTGCCGGTGTCACGACAAAGCTGTCCGTCGTCATGGCTATCTGCCTGGCTCCCGGAACTACGGCTGAATCTTCCATCTGGTCAAGAGTAGCATTTGAAAATTCTCTGTCAAATATCTCGTCTATCAGTTCTCCGGTAGCGCTTCCGCCGCTGCCGTGAACCATCATTATCTTTTCTTCCATTTATTTATCCTTTCTGTGGTTTGAAAGGTATGAAAAACACGAGCCCTCAGTACTTACCATGCAGGCTCCCTGCGGATTCATAGGGGTACAGACCTTTCCATAGAGCGGGCACTCATACGGACGCATTTTCCCCATAAGTACCTTGTCACAGCAGCAGGCCGGGTTTGCCTTGTGATCTGCGTCAAGTCCGAGACTTCCGGCGTCTAAGTATCTGTACTCTTCACGAAGGATTTTCCCTGAGCCTTTTACTATGCCCATCCCACGCCAGGCTGCGTCGTATTTTTCGAAGTATTTATCTATCAGCGCACGTGCCGCTGGATTTCCGTCTGCTTTTACTACAGAAGGATAAAAATTCTTTACGACTCCATGGCCATACTCCTCTACTATACCATAGATCGCCGCTAAAAGCTCGGGGCCTTTGAAACCGGCCACACCGAACGGGATAGAAAAATCACGGGCTATAGGTTCATATATATGAGTTCCTGTGACTACTGATACGTGTCCCGGCGCTATAAAGCCGTCTATCGGAGCACCCGATCCCATCAGGAAGCGGATGACTTCAGGCATGGTCCTTATCGCAGTCAGAAGCTTTATATTCTTTATGTCGTTTCTTACTATCTCATCGACTAAAAGAGCATAGACCGGAGTAGTGGTCTCAAATCCTACTGCTGCAAAAATAAAATCAGTTTCCGGATCCTTTTCAGCCAGGTCAAGCGTATCCATAGGTGAATAAACCATCTCTACCCGGGCGCCTTCCCCTCTTGCAGATGAGAGATTTGCCTTAGTAGAGCCTGGAACCCTTATCAGGTCTCCGAATGTCACTATACAGTTCTTAGGATCCTTCGCGAGTTCAAGCAGCTTATCCACATATGATGACGGGGTCACGCAGACCGGGCAGCCCGGACCACTCAGGAGATGAATCTTTTCAGACAGCATTCCCGGGATGCCGTTTTTGGCTATGGCTCCGGTATGGCTTCCGCATACCTCCATTATATTCATTTCAGGACCGTCGTAATCTTTAAGTCCGTTCTTTACTTCTTCTAGTGTCATAGTTTACCATAAAAAAGATGAAAAAGGGGTAAATCCCCTTTTTCATCTCATGCTCCTAACTCTGAGAAAATCTCAGTCATTTCATCGGCATCCTGTTCGGTTAGCTTCTGCAGGATACAGCCGGCGTGAACTAATACATAGTCACCCGGTTTTATGCTTACAAAACCGGTGCGCGCATCGACTCTGTTTCCGTTGAAGTCAACGGTAGCCTTGCGGTCGCGCACATCGATCACTTTACCTGGTAGTGCGACACACATATTCTGAGCCTCCTTTGTGTAAGGGGTTAGGATCATATCCTATCCCCTCAATCCTTCTTCTCAGCAGCTGCTGCGGCGGCCTTCTTTGCCTGTGCTGCCTTGATGGCTGCCTGCTTCCTGGCTTCCATCTCTGCTGCCTTCTGCTTCTCAGCCTCAGTCATGATGTGAGTCTGCGAATATGTCACTTTCTCAGGTCCCGGAGTCTGATATCCTGGATTTAAGTAGAGACACTTCTTAGGGCAGACCCTCGTGCAGTATCCGCACTGGACGCAGTCGAAACGGTTGATGGTCCAGGTCTTATTCTTCCTGTCCACGGTGATAGCACCAGGAGGGCAGTTGATCATGCAGGCACCAC
>Ga0256406_1000746_pt1 | contig 56871 bp, 45 predicted proteins | sample RumenRJG_03DNA_FD_185986 | JGI IMG/M metagenome (GOLD analysis project Ga0256406, IMG submission 185986) | Bovine rumen microbial communities from Lethbridge, Alberta, Canada - RJG_03 | ecosystem: Host-associated > Mammals > Digestive system > Stomach > Rumen | place: Canada: Alberta | collected...
TCTTGGCATAAAACTGAATTTTTGACTTTCCCACGTCCGTTATGACTTTATAATTTTAGTTATAACGGGAAATGTGGGGAAATATTTGATATGGCAGCATTCAATTTTTCAACCGTACAGGTCGAAATAATTGCTATAACTTTGTGCGAGTGTACGATTAATTTCTTAATTTTGCAAGAAAATAAATATTTTCCTATGCATGAGAGTGACTCTATAGTGATTATCCCCACTTACAATGAGAAAGAAAACATGGAGAAAATTATCCGTGCAGTCTTTTCATTGGAAAAGTGTTTTCATATTTTAGTGATCGATGACGGAAGTCCTGATGGCACGGCTTCTATCGTGAAGCGCCTTCAGAAAGATGAATTTGGAGACCGTCTCTTCCTCATTGAGCGCCAAGGTAAGCAAGGGCTTGGCACGGCTTATATCACAGGTTTCAAATGGGCGCTGGAGCGTTCCTATGAGTATATCTTTGAGATGGACGCCGACTTCAGTCATAACCCTCATGACCTGCCGCGTCTCTATGCGGCTTGCCATGATGAGGGCGCTGATGTGGCTGTGGGCTCCCGCTATGTGACGGGTGTGAATGTCGTCAACTGGCCTATGGGCCGCGTGCTGATGAGCTACTTCGCATCTCAGTATGTGCGTTTCATCACGGGCATCAATATCCATGACACCACTGCGGGTTTTGTGTGCTATCGCCGCCGCGTGCTGAAGACCATCGACCTCGACAAGATCCGTTTCAAAGGCTATGCGTTCCAGATTGAGATGAAATACACCGCTTATAAGATAGGATTCAAGATAAAAGAGGTGTCGGTCATCTTCGTGAACCGCAAGGAAGGCACGAGCAAGATGAGTGGAGGAATCTTTTCCGAAGCGCTCTTTGGTGTGATGCGCCTCCGTCTTGATGGCTGGTTTAAGAAATATCCTAAACCCGTAGAATGAAATTCAGCGATTTAGTGAGTCTTTACGGGCGCTTGCCTCAGGCGGGTGCCTTGTTGAAGAGTTTGAGTGACCCCAAGGTTCATCGTCTTTCTTTAGATGGACTTATGGGGTCTTCTGTGCCTTTGCTCTTTTCCTCTTTAGCCAGTCGTTTGAATCGCACCGTGCTGTTCATCCTTGATGACGCTGATGAGGCGGGCTATTTCTTCAATGATCTGAAAAGTGACAAGGCTTGTTTCTTTCCTTCTGCCTATCGGCGTGCCGTGAAATATGGTCAGCGAGACGATGCCAATGAGATTCTTCGCACAGAGACCTTGGCTGCTGTCTCTTCCAAGACGGGGCCGCTTTTCATCGTCACGTGTCCGGAAGCCGTAGCAGAGCTCGTCGTCTCGCAGAACCACTTCGATGAGCAGCGTATCTCCCTGAAGACATCACAGACCATTGATATTACGGACTTGCAGCATCGTCTGCGCGACATTGGTTTCAACGAGGTGGACTACGTCTACGAGCCAGGACAGTTTGCGGTGCGAGGAAGTATTGTGGATGTCTATTCCTACAGCAGTGAGCTGCCTTTTCGTATCGACTTCTTTGGAGATGAAATCGATACCATCCGCACCTTCTCCGTTGAAGACCAGTTGTCGCAGGACCGCAGGTCAGAGGTAGAGATCGTCCCCGAGTTAGCCGTCACGGAGACGGAGAAGGTATCGTTCCTTCGTTTCCTTCCCGACAACTCACTCATCGTGATGAAAGATGAGCGGTTTGTCTTCGACACCGTTCAGCGTATCTACAATGAGGGCTTCTCTTCCCAAGCCATGACAGAGCGCCTGGAGGGTGCCACGGAGGTTGAGCAGGAGCAGATCCGTCGCGACATGAACCGCGAGGCAGTGCTCTGCAAGCCTACGGTCTTCAATGATGAGCTGGCTCGCTTCCAGCAGATTGAGCTCTCCGCGTCTAACCGTGCCCAGGAGGCTCCTGATGCTACGATCGCATTCCATACGAAGCCACAGCCACTCTTCCATAAGAACTTTGACCTGCTGAAGCAGTCGTTGGAAGACTATCAGCTCCAAGGCTATAAGATCTACATTCTTGCCGACAGCGATAAGCAACAGCAGCGACTGAAGGATATTCTCAACGATATGTCTGCGGAAGAGGTAACTGATAAGCTCGGCGACCATCTCATAGCCGTGGACAAGACTGTGCATGAGGGCTTCGTGGACGATGACCTTAAGGCTTGTCTTTTCACGGATCATCAGATCTTCGACCGATTCCATAAATACAACCTCAAGTCGGACAAGGCGCGTTCGGGTAAGATGGCGCTCACGATGAAGGAGTTGCAGCAGATGGAGCCGGGCGACTACCTCGTGCATGTCGACTTCGGTATCGGAAAATTCGGAGGACTGATCAAGGTGCCTAACCCACAGGGAGGCTACCAGGAGGTCATCCGCATCATCTATCAGAACAACGACAAGGTGGATGTCTCTATCCACTCACTCTATAAGATCTCGAAGTACCGTGCCGCTGACACGGGAGAGCCCCCTCGCCTCTCTACCCTTGGTACGGGGGCCTGGGACCGACTCAAGGAGCGCACGAAGAAGAAGATCAAGGACATCGCGCGCGACCTCATCCGCCTTTATGCCAAGCGGCGCCATGAGAAAGGCTTCGCGTTCTCTCCCGACAACTTCATGCAGCATGAGCTTGAGGCCAGTTTCCTTTATGAGGACACGCCCGACCAGCTCAAGGCTACGCAAGATATCAAGGCTGACATGGAGCGTGCCGTTCCGATGGATCGTCTTGTGTGCGGCGATGTGGGCTTCGGAAAGACGGAACTTGCCGTGCGTGCTGCGTTCAAGGCGGCCTGCGACGGGAAGCAGACGGCTGTGCTCGTGCCTACGACAGTCCTCGCCTATCAGCATTTCCAGACGTTCAAGAAACGTCTGCATGACTTCCCCGTGACCGTCGACTATCTCTCGCGGGCACGTACCGCGAAGCAGACGCGGCAGGTCTTGGATGATCTCGCCTCAGGACGTATCGATATCATCATCGGAACGCATAAGCTCTTGGGAAAGACCGTCAAATGGCATGACCTCGGGCTCCTGATCATCGATGAGGAGCAGAAGTTCGGTGTCTCAACGAAGGAGAAGTTGCGTAAGCTGAAGACGAATGTGGACACCCTCACGATGTCGGCTACGCCTATCCCCCGCACCCTCCAGTTCTCACTCATGGGCGCGCGCGACATGAGCATCATGCGCACGCCGCCACCTAACCGCTACCCTATCCATACGGAGCTCTGTACGTTCTCGCACGAGGTCATCGCCGATGCCATCAACTTTGAGATGAGCCGTTCGGGTCAGGTGTTCTTTGTCAATGACCGCATCTCGAGTCTTCCGCATATCGCCGAGCTGATCCATCAGTATGTCCCCGATTGCCGTGTGGCTATCGGCCACGGACAGATGTCGCCGGAGGAGCTGGAGAAGATCATCATGGGCTTCATCAATTATGAGTATGATGTGCTGCTCTCAACGACGATCGTGGAGAACGGTGTCGATATTCCCAATGCGAACACCATTATTATTAATGATGCGCAGCATTTCGGTCTCTCCGATCTTCATCAGATGCGAGGTCGTGTAGGGCGCTCTAACCGCAAGGCTTTCTGTTATCTCCTTGCCCCACCCCGCTCAGCCCTCACACCTGAGGCGCGTCGCCGCCTGGAGGCTTTGGAGACCTTCTCCGACCTCGGCAGTGGGTTCAACCTCGCCATGCAGGATCTCGACATCCGTGGGGCAGGAAACCTCTTAGGTTCCGAGCAGAGCGGATTCATGGAGGACTTAGGTTATGAGACCTATCAGAAGATCCTCAATCAGGCCGTGACGGAACTGAAGAACGACGAGTTCCAGGATCTTTATGCCGATGACATCAAGGAAGGCCGCGAGGTCTCCGGTGACGAGTTTGTGGAGGACTGCGCTGTGGAGAGCGATCTGCCGATGTTCTTCCCCGATACCTATGTACCTACGAGTTCGGAGCGTATGCTGCTCTATCGTGAACTCGACAACATCACGGACGACGATGCACTCAAGGCTTATCGGCAGCGCTTAGTCGACCGCTTCGGTCCTGTGCCCCATGAGGGAGAGGAACTGATGCAAGTTGTCCTGCTGCGTCGTCTGGGTCGTAAGCTCGGCTGTGAGAAGATCATGTTGCGCCAGGGTATCATGACGATGCAGTTCGTCTCCAATCAGGCCTCCGCATTCTATCAGAGCAAGACCTTCGGTCGCATCATCCATTATGTTATGGAGAACCCCCGCCGTTGCAACTTCAAGGATGCCAACGGTCACCGGCTCATCAAGATAGGTGAGGTGAAGAGTGTGGCGGAGGGAGTGACGGTACTGAGGAATATGATGTAAAGTCAGCCGGCCCTCTCCCCTCCCTCCCCCCCCATCCAGGGGGAGGGCAATATTACTGTGACAAGCAATTTTTTGTTGCTAATATTTAGCGGGCTTTATTGCCCAAATTGTGAGAGCATTACCTCTTGAAGCATATCTCGCCCTTCCCCTGGATGGGGGGAGGGTCTGGGAGAGGGCTTTGAGGGTCTTGAGGGTCTGAACTACTTCTTTTTTATCACTTCATATAGGTCCGTCCTTCTATCCTGCAAATTTCTCGTTGAGCCATACGTGTGGAGCTCGGAGAGCTGGCTGAGGTCGACATCCGAGATGAGGATCATCTCAGTGTTAGGAGTAGCCTCGGCACGACGGCCATCGTAAGGGAAGGCGAAGTCGCAGGGCGTGAAGACAGCCGACTGCGCATACTGCACATCCATGTTCTGCACACGCGGCAGGTTTCCGACACTTCCCGCAATGGCCACATAGCACTCGTTCTCGATGGCACGCGCCTGGGCACAGAGACGCACACGGTTGTAAGCGTTCTGCGTATCGGTCATGAACGGCACGAAGAGAATCTGCATGCCTTCATCCGCCATGATACGTGAGAGCTCGGGGAACTCGACATCGTAACAGATCAGCACCCCGATGCGTCCACAGTCGGTGTCGAAGGTCTGGATATGGTTACCTTTCGACAAGCCCCAGTATTTGACCTCATCAGGTGTGACATGCATCTTCTCGTACATGTCCACCATACCGTTGCGGCGACAGAGGAAGCCGACATTGTACAAGCCGCCGTCCTGTTTGATGTAAGGCATGGAGCCCGTGATGATATTGATATTATAGGTGATGGCGAGCTCACGGAAGCGGTCGCGGATCTTCTCCGTATACTGAGCCAGAGAGCGGATAGCCTGCGCCTCACCCATCTTGTTGAACGGAGCCATGAGTGGCGCATTGAAATATTCGGGGAAGACGACGAAGTCGGCCTTGTAGCTCGACACCGAGTCGACGAAGAACTCAGCCTGCTCCACAAGGTCATCGATATTCTTATACGATCGCATCTGCCACTGCACGAGTCCAATACGCACGGTAGGTCTGCGTTCCACCTTTTTCTGCGTCTGTGGCGGCTGATAATAGATGTTATCCCACTGCAGCAGACATGCGTAGTGGCACGACTCCTCATCGTTCGGCAGATAGTTGCGCATGACACGGCGCACGTGAAAGTCGTTGTGTAACTGAAAGTTGAGCACCGGATCGTAGATCTCGCGCGCACGCACCTTCTCGATATATTCCTTCGGCCGCATCTTGTCGGCATACTTGTGATAGTTGGGGATACGTCCGCCGAACATGATAGCCTTGAGGTTCAGCTTCTCGCAGAGTTCCTTGCGGTATTCGTACATACGTCTGCCGAGGCGGAGCCCACGGTAGTCGGGATGGATGAACACTTCGATGCCATAGAGGATATTTCCGTTTGGATCGTGCGTATCAAAGGTCTCGTTACCCGTCACCTGCTCATAGGTGTGGTCGTTCTTCACCATGTCATAGTTAACGATGATGCTCAGTGCGCAGCCCACGATCTTGTCGTCGGCGATACACACCACCTGACCTTCGGGAAAGATATTGATAAGTTTCTGAATTTGCTCGTGTGTCCAGAAAACATCATGGTCGGCATAGATACGATGGAAAGAGCCGGCAAGCTGGTCATAGTCCGACATCTGCAGCGTGCGGAGCTCTATCTTGTTGATTTTTCGTTTGGTGTCCATAAATAATTATGATTACTACTATTTTGCAGCAAAGTTAGTGTAAATGATTGACAAAGCAACAATAAATCATAAAAAAGAGTAAAAAGATGCGTGCAATGATTGCTCGTATTATTAATTTACTTATTTTTGCGTCGTTATATAGAAGATTCAAAACAATTAATACTCAATAATTATGAAAGCAAAGAAGATTATTCTTTCAGGCGTGTTGGGGCTCTTCGTAGCCTTTGGCATGATGAGTTGCCATAATGGTAAGGCTGACAAGATGCAGGCTACCATTGACTCTCTTTCTACCTCTGACAGTCTCCATCAGGAGGATATCAAGCAGATGGCCGATTTCGTCAATGTCATGTCAGTCGGTCTCGACAGCATCTCAGCTCAGGAAGGTCTCATCAAGCAGATGGGCAGCCGCGAGGGTCAGATGGACAAGACGCAGATGCGTGCCCAGCTGCAGAGCCTGGCTGAACTACTCCGCAAGCAGCGTGCACGTATCAACGAGCTCGAGGCTGAGGTCGCAGGTAACAACTCCGCTTACGGCAAGCGTATCAAGAAACTTATCGACTATTACAAGGCTCAGCTCGACGAGAAGGATAAGCAGATAGCTGACCTTCAGGCTCAGCTCAACGACAAGAATGCAAGCATCGCTAAGCTCAATGAAAGCGTGAACAACCTCACAACAAGCAACACGCAGCTACAGAGTACGGTGGCAAGTCAGAGCAAGTCTATCGATCAGCAGAAGTCGACAATCGCCCAGCAGGACGAGTCGCTGCACACTGCTTTCGTCGCTATCGGTTCTTCCAAGGAGCTCAAGGCTAAGGGCATCCTCAAGGGTGGCTTCCTCGCCAAGAAGAAGGTCGATGTTTCGAGCCTCCAGCCCGGCAGCTTCTCAAAGATTGATATCCGCAACTACAATGACATCCGTCTCAACTCTTCTAACCCGAAGATCATGACGCAGATGCCGTCCGACTCCTATTCGATTGAGAAGAACTCTAACGGTACCTCTACCCTTCACATCAAGGACGTGACAACGTTCTGGAGCGTCAGCAAGTACCTTGTAGTAAAGCTCTAACGATTACAGTTAAATCCCTTTGCGGTTCTTATTTAATCGCACGATGATTTAACTTTAATCGACTTGTGATTTGCATCAAATCGTATTTTGATTTGGTGCAAATCTTTTTTATGCCATCATATGTGTCGTGTTACCGCCCCATATGTGTCGTGTTACCGCCCCATATGTGTCGCGATTCCGCCCCATATGTGTCGCGATTCCGCCCCGTCCGTGTCGCAATCACTTTACGATAAGCATTAATGAACGTCTTCTCTTTCTTTCTCAAATATCCCCATTTTTAGGTATTGCAAGGTTCAGAACATGTTGTTAACTTTGCAAGCGTTTTCAGAATAACACTCTGAAGCATCCTGCTTCAATCTTTATAAAGATTGTTTGCACCATAGATTTCAGAAACGGATAAGCGAGAAACAGACATTGCCCGTATCGCATAGCGTGCCAGGCCCGTCGTATAACTGCTCCTTATGGTACCACGAAGCTATCTATAATAGCATAATGATATGAATAAGAAACAGCTTATAAGCAGGGGCTTACTGTGCGCCGTCGTCTTTTTGTTAATGGCAATGTCGACTCCAATATCAGTCTCAGCCCAGCACAATTTTTCTTCGAGAGAGAGTAACGACTCCTCCATGACCCGTCGCACTCATTATCTGCATGGCGTGACGGTGCGCGGAAGTGTTGTGAGCCGTGTCAACCGCTCGGCTTTTGATGCCGTGGCTATCGACACGCGCCGCTTGCGCAACACGAACCTCGACATTGCGCATGTCCTCGACCGCGTCTCAGGCGTGAAACTGCGTCAGGACGGTGGCGTGGGCTCGCAGGCAAGTATCAACCTCAATGGCTTTACGGGCAAGCATGTCCGTTTGTTTATCAATGGCATGCCGATGGATGAAGCTATGAGCTCCTTCAGCATCAGTAATATCCCCGCCTCCCTCGCCAGTCGTGTGGAAGTCTATAAAGGCGTGGTTCCCGTCAGTCTTGGTGGCGATGCCTTAGGCGGTGCCATCAACATCGTCACGGACAATGCGCCTTCAACCTATGTCGATGCCAGTTACAGTTACGGCTCGTTCAATACCCATCGTTCCAACCTTGCCTTGGGCTGGACTTCGAAGAGCGGGTTCATGTTGCGTCTCAATGCCTATCAGAACTTCAGCGACAACGACTACAAAGTCAAAACGCAATGGACCGACCTTACGACGAACGCCGTGAGCGAGGAGGAAGGCTGGTTCCGTCGTTTCCATGATCGTTACCATAACGAAGCTGTGATGCTCCAGGCAGGACTCGTGGGCAAGCCTTGGGCCGATCACCTCATCTTCGGCTTACAGTACTCGCATGAGCGCGCGGATATTCAGAATGCCAACCTCATGAAGATCGTCTTCGGAGGTAAGTTCCGTAAGAACCGCGCATGGGCACCGAGCCTGATGTATGATAAATACAACCTCTTCACCCATGGTCTTCACCTCCGCCTCTCGGCACGTTATGATGATGTTCTGACGAACAATGTTGATACTGTGAGCCGTACCTATTCGTGGACGGGTCAGTGGCGACAGAACAGTTATCAAGGCGAGGGCGTGGCGACCTTGGCTGAGTTTTATGGCCGTACCTTCACGGGTGTGGCTAATCTCGACTATCGCATCGCTGACCATCATTTCTTTACGCTCAACGATACTTATACCAATTATCACCGCCATACGACGAACAATGCGGCCAATGCAGCTCAGCAGACGGCTGCTACGTTTATGCGGCGAGTGAACATCAAGAATATTCTCGGACTGAGCTATCAGTTTGTACCTGTGGATGCGTGGAACATGGAAGTGTTTGCCAAGCACTACGACACGCGTGTACAAGGCCCTGTGAATACGGCAGCTTCGTCTTCCCGGGCGGTGTATGAGGAAGAGACGCAGGGCAGTCATGTCTTCGGTTACGGCGCTGCTACGACATGGTTCCTGTTTCAGAAAGACTTGCAGTTGAAAGCCTCTTATGAGCATACCTATCGCTTGCCGACTGATCTCGAGCTCTTCGGTGATGGCGATTATGAGGAGGGCGATGCTGCACTCAAGCCGGAGAGCAGCAACAACATCAATCTGAACTTCATCTATCAGCACCATTTCGGCGATGATCATATGTTGCAGACGGAGCTTGGACTGACCTACCGCGGTATCGACGATTATATCATCCGCACCATTGGTTCCAAAGGTACGGCTGTGAGCACGAACCACGGCAAGGTACGCGGTTATGGCATGGACTTCGATGCGCGGTATGAATATCGGGATGTCTTCACCTTCGGAGGCAACCTCTCGCTTCAGGATTTGCGCGACCGTGAGCATCTCAACTCTATCGGTGCGGAGAGCGTGACCTATGGCGACCGAGTACCGAATGTGCCTTATGCGTTCAGTAACATGGATGCGAGCTACACGCTGAAGAATGTCTTCGGACGAGGTAACCGACTGACCCTTGGCTGGGACTTCCGTCATGTGCATCGTTTTTATCGTACATGGGCGGGCTATGGTGCCAAGCTCTTTATTCCTTCGCAGACGTCGATGGATGCTAATCTCACTTATGTCTTCGGTCAAGGACGATACAACATTGCTTTCGAAGCCAACAACTTCACCAATGCCCTACTCTATGACAACTATAGTCTTCAGAAGCCGGGCCGCAACTTCAGTGTGAAGTTTAGGTATGTTTTTTACAAGAGGAATTAAATCAGTCACAGTCGCATCGAGTCGCAGTCGCATTAAGCACATTCAGTATTACACATAATAAACATTCAATATCATGAAAACATTGACAAAAATAGGCTCATGGGGATTGAGCTTAGCCCTCGCTATGTCTGCTGTGGCATGCAGCAGCAGTGATGATGCTACGGCGGATAACGGAACGGATACGACAACTGATACCACATCGACGGTATCGGACGACGTGTATAACAAAGGCGGATATTTCATCGCTACGAAGACCGATGACGGTACCGAATGGGTGATCCAGGCGAAGAATCTCGATGGTGACCTTCTGCAGAGTAAGAACATGATGGAACTGCCGCAGACGGAGTATACTTGGGTCTTCAACGGTCATACCGCTATCGGCATGGTCTATCAGCAGCAGTTCGCAGGTATCGGCTATGGCCTGCGCTATACCGCTGAGGATGCGCCTTTGACGAAGGTTGGTGAGTTTCGCATCGACTCTCGCTTTACCAACTATGGCTTCTTCAACGGTCAGTTGGTGACGAGTGTAGCCGGACTGACCTATACTGACTCTCTCGGCAAGACCCATGATGATGGAGCCACCTTCGCTTTCTATAACTACAATGGCGATGCCGTGACACTTGACCATACCAAAACTATCGCTACAGAGCCCATCGCCAAGAACGGTGAGCAGATCACTTTCTCCAGTATCGTAGACAACGGAGACGGCACATTCTTTACAGCTATGGTTGAGAGCGACTTCCATCAGACGGGAACAGGCAACGGTTCATCTATCGGCACCGTGCGCTATCCAGACAGTGTGTGGGTGGCAAAGATGGACAAAGATCTCAATGTGCTGAAGATCTATCGCGACAACCGCATCAGTTATGCTGCAGGTCAGTATCGTTCGCAGGTGTTACGTTCGCTGTGGAAGGCTGATGACGGAACGGTCTATGCTTTCTCCAATTCGTTCAACGACTCTACGACGCTCAAGGCCGGTGCTCTGCGCATCAAACCCGGAGCAGATACCTTTGATCCCGATTATTATTTCGATTTGGAGACGCCTGCTGAGGGTTATCGTTTCCGTCGCGTTTGGCACATGACGGGAAATATCTTCCTCTTAGAGATTTACAACGAGAAGAATATTACGACAATCTCTGCTGGTCATCAGTTTGCCCTGGTCGATATGGCGAACAAGACTTTCAAATGGGTTACGGGTCTGCCCGCGAAGAATCTCATCACGAGTGGTACGGAAACAGGTGGTGTACCAATGTATCATGACGGTTCTATCTGGTTGCCTATCACCGAGTTTGGCAAGGATGCTTCAGTATACACCGTCGACCCGCAGACTGCTGTTGCCACAAAGAAATGCACGATCAAGGGTGCAACGGAGATAAGGACCGTAGGATTCATAGGAGAATAAACACATTAATACCATATTTATTATGAACAAACTCTTTTTACTCATGCCCGCTGCTCTTTTGGCTGCGGCAACCTTCACTTCTTGCAGTGATGATGACTCCAACGACAGCAATGCGAGCAATGGTACAACAAAGGTTGATCCTGCGAAAATGTCGTTCGTTGTAGCTTCAGGTGATCCTACGAGTGACCTTACCGGTGGCGTATACATGAAGGTCTTCTCCGATCTTTCAACAACGAGGGATGGTCAGGTCGTCTATGGCGATGCTACCAATGGCACACAGAGCCTTGATGGCTTCACACAGTATGTCTACAACCCCAACACGGGTGTCTATTCCGGTTATATCTATGCCCGCGCAGCTTCGGCCCAGGGTATCGGTGCCAGTCAGCCCGGTATCCGTTCTTACAAGGTGCGCAACGGTAAGCTCGTGGAGCTCGCAGGCTCTCCTGTTAAGATCGATAACTTCGGTAACACGGGTTACTTCGGCGACTATACTTATTCTGCTCAGATCAGCAATCCTTATGTGGAGCGCATCGACTCTACGGGTGCAGGTAAGAACATCGCCGTGAACCTCCCAGCTTATGCTATCGATGGTACGAACCCGACTATCGGCAACATCATCGATATGGGTAACAACGAGGTGGCTATGGTGCTCAACTACAGCAACCGTGACTCTGCTGTTGTGGCTTTCTGCGACTATGACCTGAACATCAAGAAGGTGATCTACGACAATCGTATCGGTAACTCGGTAGGTGCACTGCGCAGCGTGCGTTATGCTCAGAGTGCCAAGGACGATGACGGCAATATCTATGTCTTCAGTGGCAGCAGTGCAACAGACAGTAAGGTAGGTGCCATCCGTATCAACAAGGGCCAGGAGACTTTCGACAGCAGTTATAAGTTTGATATCCTCAGTGAGAGCGACGGTTATCGTTTCCGTAAAGTCTTCCATATCAGTGGCGACAAGTTCCTCCTGGAGTTCTACGCTTCGAAGACAGCCTATGGTGTGATGGATGCCTCCAATAAATATGCTATCGTGGATATGAGCGACAAGAGTCTGAACTGGGTAACGGGTTTGCCTGATCTCAGCAAATTGTCTACAGGATGGGGTGACGGCTATGATGGTGCTTATTACCTCCCCGTAGCAGCAGGCACGAGCTTCGCAGGTGGCAGTGGTTCAACGCTTACCCCGACAATCTACCGCATTGATGCCAATACGGCAGTGGCTACTCCTTTCATGACCTTCACTTCCGCAGATCTGCTGAAGTCGATCCTCATTCTGAAATAAAATTTTCTGTTAATTGTATCCATACTCACATGGATCTCTCTTCACACGGATTTTAAAGATCTTAAAGATTATTACGCCGCTTTGCGGCTACACATACCCTCAGCGTTGTCGCGTAGCGAATAGCGTAGCCGTCTTTAAAATCTTTAAGATCCGTGTGAAAAAATAATCTTTAGAAATTCATAAGCATACAATTATTATGAAGAAATCAATTCTTTGTATTTTTTCTGCTCTCCTTTTCTCCGCTTCTATGATAGCGCAGAGCACCACAAACGAGGCAGCCATCAACAATATCATGACACGCTGCAGCATCCGGAAGTTTAAACAGCAGCCCGTGGAAGAAGGCAAGATCGACACCTTGCTCCGTGCAGGTATGGCTGCTCCTACCTCCCGCGACATGCAGCCTTGGCACTTCGTGGTCATCAAGGATGCTGCTGCGCGTGAGAAGTATGCGGCTACGAACCAGCGACATGGCGATCAGATCCGTCAGACACCGTTGATCATCATCGTCTGTGGCGACACGACCCGTATGCAGCCGGGTGAGGATCGTGACTTCTGGATTGAAGACTGTTCTGCTGCCTCGGAGAACATCCTCCTTGCTGCTCATGCCCTCGGTCTTGGCGCTGTCTGGACAAGTGTCTATCCGGAGATGCGTAAGGTCAAAGTCTTCGAGAAGAACCTCAATCTCCCTGCTAACCTCATTCCGCTGAACAGCATCATGATCGGTTATCCCGATGAGCCAGCGGATGTGAAAGACAAGTGGGATGAGAACAAGATAACATGGTGGAAATAATTCATATAAAATTTGCAAAATAACAGTCTTCGTATTAAACTTGCGAAGACTGTTTTCATCTAACCTTAAAAGTCAAATAAATTACTGATCTTAAAAACAAGCAGGTCTTGGTAGAGACCTCGGCAGCCATGGCTGTTGCTAAATAAAACTCCAGTAGATAAAAACTATGGCGCGTAAAACTAAATGGTTGCCAGTTACATTGATGGTATTCTTGATGACCCTTATGCCTTTATTCGTGTTTGGTGAAGGTATGGCTGACAAGTTCCAGAAACTTACTTATCAGGACAAGGCCACGGGAATAACACTTACCTACCACCTCTTCTTGCCGCAGGGTTATCATGAAGGCGGCAACTATCCCTTGGTCATGTTCATGCACGACATGAGCGGTTCTGATCCGGGTGCCGATGCCGATTCGGTGCTCAACTCCAACCGCGGAGCTTGTGTATGGGCGGAGGAAGAGAATCAAAAAGAGCATCCTTGCATCGTTCTCGTTCCTCATTTCGACCGGCAGACGGTAGATGACAACTATACCGTTCAGCCCGATGTCTATGCAGCCTTGAATCTGCTGAAGTCGACGATACACTCCTATGCCGTCGACTCCGACCGTGTGTATGTCACGGGGCAGTCGATGGGTTGCATGATGTCGTATGTCATGCTGTCGCAGGAGCCCGACCTCTTTGCAGCCGGACTGCTTGTCGCTGGTCAGTGGGACCCGACGGTCATCGCTCCCATGGCAAAGAAAAACCTGCTGCTCGTCTCGTGTACCGGGGATGAGAAGTCATCGAATGGCGTGGCTGCTGCACTCAAGGTATGGGAGGCCAATGGAGCTACGACGCGGCAGTTCTTGTGGCCCCTTGACACTACGTCTTTCGCTCGCACGCAGGAGATGGCTGAACTGCTGAAGAAAGGTGGTAATATCCATTTCGTTCAACTCAATGGCGGTGACCATCGCACGACGTGGCAGAAGGCTTACGACATCGAGGGCTTCCGCGACTGGCTCTTCGCACAACGACGGCCTATGCAGGCCGACAAGACCTATAGCATCCTCATGAATCCTCAGGACACAACAACCCTCGTGGCAGCGCTGCATGGAGATGCTCACGGTGATGCCAGTGAGAATACAATCAATGCTATCGAGAAGGCTTATCTGAAAGGGGCCCAGCTCGCCGTGGTAAACCTCTGCATGAAAGACAACAAGCCGGCTTTGACCTCCGGTGAATACTTGCAGGATGCTTTGGCTCAACTGAAGCAGAACATCGTGCTCTTAGCTGTCCCCGATTCTAAGACCACAGCCAAGAAGACGGCGCAGCTCGTCAATAAGCTCAAGGCACGTCATCAGGTGCTGTTCTACGGCAGTGCTTATGGCAATGCACTCGATACCGTGAGTACGACAGATCGCAGAATCCTCGTGACCACTAATCTGAAACAAGTGATGATCAAGCGCCAGGGCCTTGACAAATATACGAACATTCCGAATGTCGTCAATACCCCTCAGCAGGCTAAGTGGTGGCACGCTGTCGACTCAATCGACTTCTCTCCCCGCCACAAGGTGCTGATTCAGAATGCCGATGGCACGCAGATCCAGATGGATCAGGCTTATTTCGAGTCAGAGAAAGTGGCACCGGGTACGTGGAAGATTCTCAACGATGGCGACTACTGCTATCTCTTGGAAGGAGACTCTATCGCTGTATGCATTGATACCGGCTACGGTGCAGGCAATCTTCGCAAATATTGTCAGACACTCACCGACAAGCCTGTGAAATATGTCCTCAACACCCACTCCCATTTCGATCATACCGCAGGCGATGCTTATTTCGACTGTGCGTTCATGAGTCAGAATGCCGTGGAGAAAGCTACCATTCCTTATGCCAGTTTCAAGGGCATCTATTTCCCGCGCAACTATCCCGTCGTTGTTGTGAAGGAAGGTGACGTGATCCACTTGGGTGGCCGTGACCTCGAGGTCCTTTCCATCCCTAACCATACCGATGATGGTATCGCTTTCCTCGACCGCAGCCATCGTCTGCTCTTCCCCGGTGATGAGATTCTCGCTCCGACAATGAACAGGCTCAATGTTAGTGTGGCTCAGTTTGCTGCTAACATGCAGAAACTCGTTGACCATATCAGTGAATATGATGCTATCTTAGGAGGCTCAACCGTGACCACTGATGTCAATGTGGTGAAGAACCATCTCGCCTGTGCCTTGCAGCTGCTCAATGGCGGTGCCCAGGATACAGCCAGCTCCAAGAAGAAGCCTTATGTGAAGACCGTTCCCGTTGTTCCTGAGGGAGCCGAGGCTGTCTATGTGCGTCATGCCGTACGTACGGGAGACAGTGCAGGAGCCGACCCTGATCTGTCCGAGTATTCGACCTTTACTTATGCAGGTGTAACCTTGATGTATCTGAAGGACAAGATTCGATAATCTTCCTATAAAAAATACGCCACATATGAGTCACATTACCGACTCATATGTGTCACGTTCAGAGAGAACTTATTTCACTGTCTTATCGAGCCAATCGAAAAGATCGCTCAAAGCGTAATCGCCGCTGTGAGGACGGTTCCAGGCCAACAGATAGTTAACATCCTTACCAGCATTCTGCAACTTCACAGCGAGGTTCAGAGGAATGGGGAAAGAGGTATCACGATCGATAGATCCATGGCGGATATACCAGTGGGGAGCAGTCGTCACTCCCTCAGCACCAATCTGCCACATAGGATTCAGAAGGCGCTCATTCTCCTTCACTATCTCAGAGAGCTGCTTGCCATTCTTCTGTGCACTATATTCAGTGAAGTTTGCGGGAGTGTTATTGACATCTCCAAACTCATCGTTCTCGCCCGATGCTGCATCTCCAGCTACACCTAAAGCATCAAAAGCGGGAGCCGTCTTCAGTGCCGTCTTGTTAGCTACATAGTTGAGATACTTTGTCATATCAAGATCAGTGATATACTCACCTACCCTCTTTTGTTGACCACCTAATGCTCCTTTCTTCATGCCTTCAATCATGTCAGCCGGCATATCGGCCATTTTCATGCCGCCATTTAAAGGAGCAAAAGTACCACCTTCAGAGCTAAACGTGAATCCTATTGAATCAGGAATCTCTGCACCCGCATTCTTTGCAATCTGAGCTGAACGAATGATCTCACGCTTAATGAAGTCGAGATAGTTGTCAGCTGTCAGGGGAGTACCGTCCTTGAGTTTGAGATTCAACGACTGGAGATAAGCGGGGAAGAGCGCAGCCTCTTCCTTCGTCACCTCACGATGAGCTGCATCATTGGCTTTACGCGAATCGGTATTGCCATAGAGCCATTCATAAGCCATATCAGCATGAGCCAGATCTGTGATAGGGCAATAGCACACTGCCGTGAAGATATCATCACGCTCCTTGGCTGCACCCATCTTGTCGAGCAGAGGTTCATAGATCGGGTTGTTGCCTGTAGCTCCTAAGAGAGCAGACATGGCACCACCTGCCGAGGTGCCATCTGAAACGATCTTTTCAGCATCACCGAGCATCTCACTGTCGAAATGACGGAGATAACGCACGGCTGCCTTCAGATCGAGGATAGCAGCAGGAGCCTTACCGTTATACACTTTCTTCTTGCCTTTCAGAACATAGGAACTACGGCCGCGAGCTCCGGGGATAGCAACGACATAGCCGCGCAGCAAAGCCATCCCCGTAGCATCACCTGTAGATATGTTACCCGGCTTCGAGGGCATGTAGCCACCCACATTGTTCTTCAGGAAGATTGGTGACTGCTGAGTAGCGCCATCGGGTACGTAGACGTTCAGATACTGATAAGTAGTATCCTCAACATTCGTCACATACCAAAGTTTCTCGTACGCCTTGTACTTCACTGTCTGCCCTGTAGGCATCGTCAGCGTGCGCTCTACACCGGCATTGGGGTCGAAGCGCAATTCATCCTTCCCTACTTTCTTAGCCTGCATAGCAGTACTTGCACACAAGGCTAAAGCCAATAAAACTGTTGTTTTCTTCATAACATGTCTGTTATTATTAATATTACGGCATGTTTATCGTCTCACCAGGACGGTTGATAATTTTTATATTAGACTTTTGTGGTTAGAAGAAGAAATTTGTTTTAGGTTTAACAAGAGGTTCGTACTTTAGCAATTTTTATAAAAAGCGACCCATTGCAGTCGCAATGAGTCGCAGTCGCATTAAGGTCGTTATTTCCTCCATGCTCCTACGATCTCTCCGATATACTCGGTATGATACCCGGCATTGAAGTGAGCGTAGAAGTTCTTTGGCAGGTCGCTCTCGAAGTTCTTCGGATCGAAGGTCGTGTGGTATGCCATCCGGCACTCGTAGACCTCGGAAGCTTCAGCAAAGTAAGGCGTGCCATTCTTTGTATAGAGCGTGTGAAGGCCCAAAGCTTTCACCTTGTCGCCATCGCGTCCACTGTGTGTACCCATGTAGCGGAGAATGTCCTTGTGAGCATCGTCGAAGACCATCACCGTGAAGTATTTTGTCTTCTCCATGAACTGATGGGTGTAACGGCCTTGAGCTACATAAACAGTCATGGTAGCATTATTGGGAGCCCAAAGGTTACCTATAGCGCCCCACCCGATCGTCATCTCGTTGAATCCACTCTTGTCGCCGGCTGCAATCAGCAGACCATCGCCTTTGAAGAACTTGAACGGATTAGCGTGGAAATCTTCATTGACATCGAAAGCCTTGAACTCATCTTTCGACTCAGCAGTAGCTTTGCTGCTATTATCTGCCTCCGTCTTGTTACCATAGTGGTTATAAGAGATATTCTCCGTATTCCATTTATCTTTTGGCTGCGCTTCACCATCAGGATAACCGATGACGATAGTGTTCAAAGGAATCATGGTCTCCGGCAAGCCCAGAATCTTGCGGATGGCTGCGCAACGCTCCTGAGAAGGATAGGTACCTGTCCATACGGCACCAAGGCCCATGCCATGAGCTGCAAGCAGAATATTCTCTGAGACAGCGGAGCAATCCTGAATCCAGAACTGCTGGGCATCGCCATCAGCTGCTTTCGTCATATCGCCACAGACGATGATTGCTAAAGGTGCATCCTTTGCCATGCTCGCATTAGGCGTAGCTTCAGCGATGTCAGCCAACTCTTTCTTATCCGTGACGACCACAAAATGCCATGGTTGCTTGTTCATAGCCGATGGAGCAGCCATACCTGCGCGGAGAAGTTTCTCAATCTTGTCTTTCTCTACAGGCTTGTCCTGATAACTGCGAACACTTGTGCGTGTCATGATATTGTTGTAAACATCGTCGCCGCCTGCTGTACTGCTGGATGTTGTCTTTCCCTTGACCAACTGGACACAGACGATGACGAGTGCCAAGGCGAGGCCGAGAATCAATACTTTTTCTTTCATGTTATATCAATATTTTGTTTATCCGACTTTTGAAATCATGTGCGAGGGTGGTACGCCATACTCTTTCTTGAAGGCTGTAGAGAAGTGGCTGAGATTCTTGAAGCCTGTCTTCAGATAAACCTCGCTTGGGCTTTCGCCTGTTTCCTCCATCAATCGTTTAGCCTCAGCCAAGCGACGCTTTGTCAGCCAGCGCTGAGGCGTGATGTGGAAGATCTTGTCGAAATCCTGCTTGAAAGAAGTGAGGCTACGGCCCGTGTAATGAGCAAACTGTTCCACAGTGAGGTCACTGAGGAAGTTTTCCTCCATAAACTCTTTCACATCGACCTTCCACTGATCGACAAAGTCGAAGAGCACCGGTGTGAGCTCGGGCTTGAGTTGCAAGAGCACGTAGACAGCCTCACGGAGTTTACTCTCCATAAGTTCCTTCGAAGGATAGGTGTCAGCCTGGAAATAGTCAGCCAAGCTGAGGAAAAGAGCCTTGAGGAAGGGATGGCCTTCGAGACGGAAGACATTCTGCCGGGTAATGCGCATGCCACTCGTCGAAGGCACAGCAATATGGTTATCTTTTCGGAACTTCTTCAGAAAATCGGTGTTGAGATGGAGGAAGAGTGCCTCAAAAGGCTCACCGTTGGAGCTCGGATGCTTCTCCTTGCTCACTTTGTGGTTGCGGCGAAGAAAAGCGGCGTCGCCTTTCTTGAAATGAACCATGCGTCCTTCCGGAAGCAGGACATCCATCTCTCCACTCACAATGTACACTAATGTGTGTTCTGTTACCATCTTCTCGCACACCTTATCTCTGCCGATATGGCAGAGATAGAACGTGTTCATGTAGTTATGCTCTATAATATCCTGATTCAGCTCCATACCATGATATAGATTAATGATCATTTCTTTAACCCATGGTTGACATGAACCAATGAACGAGGTCGAGGTTACGATGATCGTTCAGACGGTAGTTGCGGTCGAGTGCTTTCACTGCCTCCATCTCGTTGGGAGAAAGTGTGAAATCGAATACATCAAGGTTCTCCTTCATGCGCTCTACGTGGGTCGACTTCGGGATAACGACGATACCGAGCTGCAGCAGATAACGGAGAGCAACCTGAGAAACGGTCTTGCCGTGAGCAGTAGCGACCTTCTTCAGTACTTCATTGTCGAAGATGCCGAGCTTGCCCTGTGCCAATGGACCCCAGCCCATCACAACGGTGCCAAACTCCTTGGCAATTGTGCGTACATCGCTCTCCTGATTGAAGACGTGGGTTTCAACCTGGTCGATAGCAGGTTTCACATCTACATTGGAAGCAATATCAAGCAGACGGTCTGCATAGAAGTTGCTCACGCCGATGGCGCGAATCTTACCCTCGCGGTAAGCATCCTCCATGGCACGATAAGCGCCATAGGTATCACCAAAAGGCTGATGCAGCAGCATGAGGTCGAGATAATCGGTCTTGAGAAGTTCAAGGCTCTTGTCGATACGTGCCTTGGCCTTCTCGTAGCCATAGTCGGACGGCCAGATCTTCGATACGAGGAAGATGTCTTGGCGATCGATACCGCTCTCGCGGATGCCCTCGCCTACTCCACTCTCATTGCCGTACATCTGTGCGGTATCGATAAGACGATAACCAGTCTCCAGTGCATCGCGTGTGCAGCGTGCAGCTTCAGCGTTGTCGATCAGATACAAGCCATAGCCAAGTTGTGGCATTCTCACTCCATTGTTTAATGTAACGTATTCCATAAGAATTTCCTTTCTATTAATAATGTTCTTGTTTATGAATGTTCTCATTTGATTTCGGTTGCAAAGTTAGGAAATAAAATGATATAGGCGATTTCCTCAAACGGCATTTTAAAGTTTTCTTAAACGACAAAGTAGTGAGACGTCTCACACAACTCTTCAAGCGAAAATCAGAAAGGAATAGAGTTTGAAAGAAAAGGGTTCTTTCGCTTTCACCATTCTTAATTACGAAAGAACCTCATTTGTTTGAAGATAATATTTTGTTTTTAAGCCTTTACCATAATCTACTTTTTGAACGTCCCTTTTTCAAGTTCCAGTACGTGTGTAATATCAAAATAGATATGATCGGCTTGATAGTACTTACTCTTCTCTTTTACGTCGAACATGTCACATGGCGGCGTACCTTCGAGGAAATACTGATTGCCAGCTTCGATATTAAGATAATTTTCCATGAAGATATATTCGTCTGCGACAGATACTACGGCAAACGGATTTTCCTTACTGCCGTCGCCCGACATTGCGATGGTATTCATCAGACGCATCATGATATGATAGTAATATCTTGCGTCCTCCAGTGTATAACTGCTCTCCTTGGTCGAATCCTCTAACTGCTGCGAGATCATATTCAGTACATCCACGTTGGCCTCTAAAGACAGCGGATTTATCTTTACTGCCTGCAGTGCTGTTCGCAGAGCCCCGTTGTAATTCTTGTCTTTGACAGAATCATTATAATGCAAGAGTAGCAAAGCAGCGTTGTCATCTTGTGCGAGATACGTCTGGCCAATATAAGCAGTGAGACGCTCTTTAGCAGTAAGAGTCGTGTCGATTTGATTCCTCAACATACGCTTTGTCAAAGCTTTGATGCTGTCGGGTTGGCTTTTGCAGAATTTACCGATTTCTTCCCAATCCACTTTTGTGATCGGAGCAGTTCTGCTTTGTGCCGACGAAAGGCTTGCTGTGAGAACTAACAGCAGAAGAATTAATATTTTCTTCATAAATTGCTTTTATCGTTTTAATAGGGCATCTTTCACTATTCGACCCCATGGTTTAATGACATCGTTTGGCCATGGACCTGTTGCTGTAGCACGTGGTAGAAGCATCGAACAAGTCTCGTTCTTGTCTGACAGAGACCAGTTAACCCAACTAATTTTCAATTGCTCCAACAGGTTGATCCACTTTTCGTATTCATCCAGATTAAGCGGACCATCTCCTGATGCTTCCATTCCTGCGCATTCACTGACAAAAACTGGGAGGCTACCTTCAACAGCTTTCTGCAGACGATCCCGGAGATATTCTTTATGGGTACCGGCATAGAAATGGAGGGTATACATCACGTTCGTAACGCCTGCCAGAGGACTGGCTGCTACCTTGTCAATATCCTGATCCCAATGCGGACATCCCATAAGGATGATATTGTCTGGATCATTCTTTCTAATAGCTGCAATGACCTTTTGGGCATAATCCTTCAGACTTTCCCAAGAATCATTCACGGGCTCGTTGTACAACTCATAGATAACATTGGGATATTTGCCGTATTTAGCAGACATCTTACTGAAGAATTCGGCTGCCTCTGTAGGATAAGCATCATGAGCATGCCAGTCGATGATGACATACACGCCCTCACGGATGGCTGCATTGATGACAGGCTCCATGCACTGTAAAGCAAACTTCGGATTCTCCAGATAGTTGTCTTCTATCTTCACGCCCATGGCGGCACGGATCACACTGGCATGCCAATCACGAGCCAATGTCCGCACAGCACCGCTGTTGTAGAAACGTGGCCATAGGTTGTGCCAACCTAAACTGATGCCTCTCAACACTACGGGTTGACCATTCTGGTCACAGAGCTGGGCACCACGCACTTGCAATTGTCCCCATCGTTTTACGGGAGTCTCTGCTACTGCCGTCAGTCCGCAGAGAAAAAAGATAAGTAGCAAGAAAGCCGTTCTCATTTTGAAATAGCAAGTCCTTTCGTTTTTCATAGAGGGAAGTATATAATGGTTTTATCGCTACAAATTTAGTTATTTTTAGTGACATATATAGCTTTCTTGCTGTCATTTTTCGATTTTTCTTAAATGACATTGTTGTTGTTCTGCGAAAAGCCGTTTCGGAAAAGTTCATCTTGTCGTTTGACGTAACAGGAGGTATACCTTTTCATCGTAACTTTGCAACCGTAAATCAGAAACACCAGAGCTGGCTCTACGGTCTCGTGAAGGCTGCTAAAGAAAAAATGGTAATCTAAGGCCATTTATTGTTTATTATTTCTTACCTTTGCATGCGCAATGAGGTTCTGGCAGGAACCTGACTATCTGAATAGTCGAAATAGCTCCGATTTGCTCTTGAATGTTATCGCTCAGAGCTATTAGATTGTTATATCATGAATAAGATTGTTTTCAAGAAACAGAACCAAAATATATTGACACCGAACGGAGGCATGCCTTTGTCGCTTGTCATTCTCTTGTCAGTGGTGGCTGCTTTCATGGCTGCCAACATCTACTATAACCAGCCACTGCTTGACGTCATCCGCCAGGAGATGAAGGTTAATGAACTGCAAGCAAGCTTTGTGACCGTTATTGCGCAGATTGGCTACGCTTTGGGCTTGCTTTTCATCATCCCGTTGGGTGACAAAGTGTCGCGTCGACGCCTCACGATGGGCTGCATGCTCATTGCCTTACTCATGAGCCTCTTGATGGCCGTAGGGACGAATATCGAAACCCTTTGGGTAGCTTCTTTCTTCATTGGTCTTTGCAGTATCGTACCCCAGCTTTTCATGCCTGTTGCCGGTCAATATAGTACACCGGCGACAAAGAGCCGAAACATGGGTTATATCCTTACTGGCTTGCTTACGGGTATCCTCGCTTCGCGGGTGCTTGGCGGTATTATCGGTGAACACTTCGGCTGGCGCATGATGTATCATATCAACGTGATCATCATGATGCTTTGTCTCCTGGCGATGCTGCGCTTCTTACCGGTGATGGCTCCAAACTTCAAGGGCAGTTATTGGCAACTCATGGGCTCTGTCGTTGACATCTTCATTCATCATCCGCGTATCCGGATGAACTCTATGCGTGCAGGCTTAGGCTTCGGCAGTATGATGAGTGTGTGGTCGTGCATGGCTTTCCATCTTGCTGGTGCTCCGTTTCATGCGAACAGTGGGACCGTAGGCTTGCTCGGTATGTGTGGCGTGGCCGGAGCCTTGGCTTCCATGAATATCGGAAAGTACATTCCTCGTTTTGGCGTCAACCGCTTCTCCGGTGCAGGAGCAGTCCTGCAGCTCATTGCATGGGCTTTCATGATCATCTTTGGCAATACTTATGCAGGATTGATTCTCGGCATCATTGTCCTCGATGTGGGACTGCAATGCCAGCAGCTCAGTAACCAAGGAGCTTGTATGAGTGAATTGCCGCAGGCTGCCAACCGTGTGAATACGATCTTTATGACCACTTATTTCGTCTTTGGTGCTTTGGGAACAATGCTCTCAAGCACAGGATGGAAGGTCTTAGGATGGAATGGTGTAGGGCTCTGCGGATTGGTCTTTGCCTTGTTGAGTCTGGTCATCACACTTTGTACGAAGAATAAATAGAATCATAATAAGAATTAGGTATGAACAAAAAGGTAAAGAACAGACTCTCGACATTTCTGAGTCTCTTGATATGTATCCTTATGGTGGCTGCGGCATCGATCCGTCGTGATGGCAAGTTGCTTGGACACGAGTTCGGAAAGGACACCACGCAGACGGCAACGGCGAAGGTCGATACCGCGCGTACGCTTGCCGATGGCACAATGGTGGTCAACACGACTACGCTTGGAAAAGACATCACGGGTTATGGCGGTACTGTGCCATTGGAGATCTATATCAAGAATGGAGTCATTCAACAGGTTAAGGCTTTGCCAAACCATGAGAGTCCTGAGTTCTTTGGTCAGGCGAAAGCTCTGCTGACACGCTGGAATGGCAAGACTGTGGAAGAGGCTTCAGCGATGAAGGTCGATGGTGTGTCGGGAGCTACATTCTCTTCGCGTGGCATCTTGGGCAACATGCGAGTAGGCCTGCAGTATGCAGCCAAGCAGACAGCAAAGAAAAGCCTCTTTGCTGACTTCGACCTTAGTGCAAAGAATATCTGCGGTCTCATCGTTGCGCTCATGGCGGCTATCCTCCCCCTGTTTGTCAAGAACCGTCGCTATCGTCTCGGCCAACAGATTCTCAACATCGTTGTGCTCGGCTTCTGGTGTGGTACGTTCATGTCGTGGTCAGCAATCTTAGGCTATATGTCCAATGGCATGAATGTCATTGCATTGCTCCTCCCCACCCTGCTGCTCATCGTTGCTTTCATCTATCCGCTCTTCGGAAAGAAGAACTATTATTGCACGAACGTCTGCCCTTATGGCAGTCTGCAGGAGGTGATCGGCAAGAACGTGAAGTATAAGTTTAAGATGAGCTCGAAGACCATCAAGAACCTTAACACTTTCCGCAAGGTGCTCTTTGCGGTCCTCATGCTCTGCCTCTGGACGGGTGTGTGGTCCGACTGGGTCGATTATGAGCCCTTCTCCGCATTCATCTTCCAGTCAGCTTCGTGGGTGGTCATCGCTATAGCCGTTGTCTTTGCTTTGCTCTCCACGATCGTCATGCGCCCCTACTGCCGTTTCGTCTGCCCCATGGGTTCACTGTTCAAGTTGGAAGGTTGATGAAGTGTCTTAATGCGACTGCGATAATGCGATTTTTTCTATGGTAAATTGAATGCAGTGCAGTGGCCGTGCCTTGTGCCGGCCATAAAAAATGTTCAAGCTGTACGGTTGAATCTCGTTCTTCTTTAGGGTCAGCCCGCACCTCGAAGAGGTGCCACATGGTTAGCCCCAGGTAAGGAGCGCAGCGACGTAACCTGGGGTTTATGTGCGATGAGATTTCGTTGCTATCCGGCCTCGAAGAGGGCGAACATGGTTGGAATGCTGGTGTTAACTCTCGTGTGTCTAACCTTGTTCGCCCTCTCCGAGGCCGGCAATTAGGTCATGCGGGCCAATCACGACCCCATGCTGCGTCGCTGCGCTCCTTGCATGGGGCTAACCATGTTGGCCCCCTTCGGGGACCTATGTTGTCAACCGTACAGCTCGAAAATGTTCGATCAATGAATTTATCGGTTGGGTCGTTATTTTACGGCCGGCACAAGGCACGGCCACTACACTGTATTACACCCTGTAGTGCTTTGTGGCGCGATCCATTTCGCGTCGGTCCTCTTTCTCCTTCAGCGTCTGACGCTTGTCGTATTCCTTCTTACCGCGGGCAAGAGCAATGTCCATTTTGGCACGGCCCTTGTCGTCGATGAAGACAAGCGTCGGAACGATGGTCAGACCAGGCGTCTTCGTGTCATCGGCAAGGTGACGGATCTCCCGCTTGTTGAGCAGCAGCTTGCGGTCGCGGCGCGAGGGCACGTTGGAGCGAGATCCATAGAAATAAGGCGAGATGTTCATGCCTTTGACCCATATCTCCCCGTTGTTGATAAAGCAGAACGAGTCGACAAGCGAGGCCTTGCCCATGCGAATCGACTTGATCTCCGTACCCGTCAGCACGATGCCGGCGGTGTAAGTATCGATGAAATTATAAAGAAACGATGCTTTCTTGTTACGAATCTGCACCGGACTCTTCCGGCGCAGTTCCTGTTCAGTCTTGTTCATAAGTCTATTTTTCTATCTTGCAGAAGTCATCCAAGTGGTCGTCCACATAGTGAGCCACATCAGATGTAAACTCCTCTTCGTGCTCCACGAAGGCGTCGTCGTAGTCGTCGAACTCCGGGAACTGTTCGTAGAGCGCATCAAACTCCTCCTGCGTGCAGTCTTGCTCTATCTGCTCATGGTATTTGCCGTAGAGCCTGTGGGTCTCACTGATCATCTTATAGAGGTCGCGCAGGCCCCAGTTACGTACAGCCTTGGCAAACGGATTGAGATAGATGAATGGGCCGTAGCCGTTGTGGATGAGTTCCACGAACCCACCATCCATCACTGCATCGCGCAGGATGATATAGGCAAGGAGCGTTATCTGGTCGCTGTTAAGTTCTTCCATCGTCTCTGCCGTCAGCTCACCACCGATAGCCTTGTAAATGGCATCGGTGATGGCTTGCAGAAACTCGTCCATGCCTTTCTCAGCCGCTGATTGAAGAACGGAGGAAGAAAGTGTTATTTTAATCATAAATCGTCAAATTACTGGCGGCCCCACCCCCGCCCCTCCCCCATCCAGGGGAGGGGGTTAATATGCTCGGCAATACCCAAGCGATGTAAGAGGAGCCCTAATATTTTCGAATACTTGGCAAGGGTATGCTTGTCCGGTAATTTCTCCCTCCCCTGGATGGGGGAGGGACTAAGGGAAGGGCCATGGCCCATTACTCTATCTTCAACGGCACTTCTTCCAAATTCTTCTGAATCTCGGCATCCGTCACACGGTAGTTGGACAGGTCACCATCGATGTAGCTCATGTAGGACGGCATGTCGATAAGACCGTGACCAGAGAGGTTGAAGAGGATGACAGGTGTCTTCCCTTCCTCATTGGCTTTCTGAGCCTCGCGGATCGTCGCTGCGATAGCGTGACAACTCTCCGGAGCCGGTACAATACCCTCTGTCTGAGCAAAAAGCATGCCAGCCTGGAAACTCTCGAGCTGAGGAATGTCAACACCATGCATGTAACCGTCCTTAACCAACTGCGAGATGATCATGCCTGCACCGTGGTAGCGCAGGCCACCGGCGTGGATGTTAGCCGGCTTGAAGTCATGGCCGAGCGTATACATAGGCAGCAATGGCGTGTAGCCAGCCTCGTCACCATAGTCGTATTCGAACTTACCGCGTGTGAGTTTTGGGCAACTCTCCGGCTCAGCAGCGATGAACTCCGTGTCTTTGTGGGAGCCATCGAAGACGTGACGCATGAACGGGAAAGCGATGCCACCGAAGTTACTGCCGCCACCGAAGCAAGCAATGACCTTGTCGGGATATTCGCCTGCCATCTCCATCTGCTTCTCAGCCTCCAGGCCGATGACGGTCTGATGGAGCGCCACGTGGTTGAGCACGGAGCCGAGCGTATATTTGCAGCCGGGGGTCGTCGTAGCGAGCTCGATGGCCTCAGAGATAGCTGTGCCGAGAGAGCCGGGATGGTTTGGATCGCGCGTAATGATATCCTTTCCGGCGCGCGTCGACATCGAAGGAGAGCCCTGCACCGTAGCGCCAAAGGTACGCATGAGGTACGAGCGATACGGCTTCTGCTGCATCGTGATCTTCACCTGATAGACGGCAGCCTCCAGTCCGTAGAGTTTGGCGGCGTAGGCCAGGGCACAGCCCCACTGTCCGGCACCGGTCTCTGTCGTGACGTTCGTGTCGCCTTCCTTCTTGCAGTAGTAGCACTGTGGGAGTGCCGAGTTGATCTTGTGAGAGCCGAGTGGGTTCGTACTCTCGTTCTTGAAGTAGATGTGGGCGCGGGTGCCGAGAGCCTGCTCGAAGGCGTAGGCGCGGACGAGCGGTGTGGCGCGATAGTAAGCATACTTCTCCTGAACCTCTTCAGGGATGTCGATCCAGGGGTGTGTCTGGTCAAGCTCCTGCTTAGAGCATTCGAGGTTGAAGATGTGGGCGAGATCCTCAGCCTTCATGGGCTCATGAGTCTTGGGGTTCAGTGGAGGGAGCGGTTTGTTCGGCATCTCTGCCTGTATGTTGTACCACTGTGTGGGTAAGTCTTGTTCTGAGAGTAGAAATTTCTTTTGGTGCTTCATGATGGGAGTATTATGGATTTTCTGTTGCAAAGATAATAAAATAATTTATACGGTGCAAGAGTAAACCCCTCCTTAGGTCCAAATATCGAAAAAAAATCACATTATCACAAAATCACAATCACATTAAGACACTTCACACATTCCGGAACGGAAAATTCACTTTCGCGTACATTATTATATATTATATATAATAGATGTATATACTATTATTATATAATATTACTCTCTCATAATCTCTCTTGTGCGGAAAGTTGTGAAGTGTCTTAATGTGATTGTGATTTTGTGATAATGTGATAATTGTTTCACGCATATTTTCGATTCGACTAAAATCAAGATTTTATTTCGATAGTAATCGAAGTTCGATTCCGTTTGAAATGATGGCAATCAATGTTTCACGCATCGATCCACGTTGAGACAATGTGCAGTTTTTAATCTTGCAATCTATTGATAATTAGAATATTACAAAGGTGAAGTAAAGATTTTGGACCACTCGTTGGAAAAGCTATTGCGGCAACGAGATTTTCTTTGTACCTTTGCAGCGCGAATAAAAACTAAAAATTCAGCATTCCAGTCTTTGAGAAAAGATAAACGAGGATGGCTATCGCGATGATAGCAACGATGGCCTTGATGAGACACGTCGCCACCTTCTTGATGACGAAGATGGCAACGATGATGACGAGGAGGGCGAGGATGTAGTCGGTCATGGGAGTTAGGTGATAGGAGTTAGGAGTTATCCTGACTCTGGAAAAGTGAAGTGAACGAGCGGGGGATCTCCGTCTCAAACTCCATCGGTTTGTGGGTGACCGGATGGTAGAAGCAGAGACGGAAGGCGTGGAGACAGAGGCGGCCGATGGGGTCGTCACCATTACCATACTTGACATCGCCACAGACCGGGTGACCGAGGTCGGCAGCGTGGACGCGGATCTGATTCTTACGACCGGTCTCCAGCTTGAACTCAACCAAGGAGTGGGTGTCCGTGCGGGCAAGGACATGATAGTGGGTGACAGCGTACTTGCCTCCGTTATCGTAATTAGCGCTGTAGGTGAAATAAGCGCGGTTGTCCTTGAGCCAGCTCTCTACCGTGCCCTCATCCTGCTCCATTACGCCCGAGAGCACAGCCACGTAGCGACGGTCGAAGACAATGTTGTGCCAGTCGGACTCGAAGAGCAGCTCCGTCTCCTTGTCCTTGGCATAGACCATCAGTCCGCTCGTATCGCGGTCGAGACGATGAACGATATGAGCCGTACAGTGCTGGCGCGTCTGACGGAGATAGTCGTCGAGAACAGTCTTGACATTGAGCGTGCTGTGGCCTGCAGCCATCGAGAGGATGCCTGGCTTCTTGTCGATAACCAGGAGATAACGGTCTTCGTAGACGATATGTACGTAGCGGTTCTTGAACTCCACATTCTGCTTCGACTTGCTCACAGAGATCTTCATTCCCGGTTTAAGGGGGAAATCGAACTGGGTCACGATCTTGTTGTTGACCTTGATGCCATGCCCGGAGAGCGTTGCTTTCACCTTCGTACGGCTCTCGTGGAGATGAGACAGCAGCCAGTCGAGGAGCTGTGCGGGCTCCTCAACGGTGTAACTGTCGAAACGCTGCTGCGGCTTCTGACCGACAGCATTATGTGATCTTTTATTTTGCATTATTCTTTTCTTTGCCAGATGGAAGTGATCTTGCGATGGATGGCGATGATGTTGCAGACGCTCACCAAGAGGAACAGGCAGATACCCAAGATGACAGCCGGCAACATCGTACCACTGTCAAGGTTCGGGAAGAGCGTTGAGATGACGCCCATGTAATAAGCCCGGATGAAGACGATGGCGATGAGCGCGATGATGAGCACACCCAAGTTCAGGAAGATCGTCAGCAACTGATAAGGCTTTGCCACCTGCTGTGGACTGTAGCCGATGAGCAGCAGGTTCTCCAGCTTCGACGAATTCTTCTGTACGAGCAGATAGATGCTGAGCATAAGAATATAGAAGCTGAGGATGGAGATGACGAGACCCACAACCATGACCATCGTGACCATGAGACGCAGGAAGTAAGTGGTCTTCTCGGTGTCGAGCTTGTCGTCCTCTACCTCGTAGCCATGACGGTCAAAGTACTTCGTCATCTGTTCTGTCTTACTGTTGTCGGGGTCAAGAATCAGACGTGACGGATCGGGGTGCTTGTCGGGAGCGTAAGTCTGATTGGACCAGTCCATGAACGCCTGAGGCACGAGGATACTGCTCACACGAGAGGAGAAGCCGATGACCTTGCCTTTGAACGACCCATTGCTGCCATTGCCCTGGATGAAGATGTCGAAGTCGATCATTCCCACGAGGCCATCACTGATCTTCGGGAGTGAGCGGTTCTGGGCAAAGCCGAAGTTGTACATAGCGATGTAGCTGCGCGGCAGAATGATAGGTACCACGTGGTCGCCTGGCTTGTAGCCCCACGTTCCTTTCGGTGCATCGACGAAAGCATCGGGGATGCTCTCCAGGAAGATCTCGGAGTTGAGGATGTTTGTTCCGCTGATGCCCATGCGAGCCGTGACCGTGTACTGATTGGACGTGAATGCGCCCGTCTTAAAGGTGAAATGAGCGTTGTTGAGGTCATCGATATCATCTTTAGAGAAAGCGTTGGAACGACCCGACAATGTGCTGCCGGTGCCAATCTTTTTCTCGACGATGATATAGTTGGACTTCATGAAAGAGTCTTCACTCGTGAAGACCGGAGAGACGTCCTTGTAGAACTGATAGCCTAAAAGAACGATGAGCATGCCGAAGAGATTGGCGAAAGCAAAACCCACGAACTGGGGGATGCTGATATGCTGACGTAAGAGTTTCCAAACGAGATTCATAGCTTCACCGTCCTTTCATAATTTAAGTTCATGTGTTTACCGATACTCGTTACAATGACGCCGGCTCCCTGGCTCTTGGCCTCGTCCATCATGATCTTTCCCATGATGGCAGCGTTGCGGTCGTCGAGGTGCGAGATAGGCTCATCGGCGAGGATGAAGTCGAAAGGCTGCACGAGCGCGCGGATCATGGCCACACGCTGCTGCTGACCGAACGACATGCGACCAATCAACGAGTTGGTCTTATCGCCGATGCCAAGCATGTCGAACCACTCGAGGATCTGCTTCTCCGACTTAAAACCGGTGAGCTTGTTCTTGATTTGAATGTTCTCCATGGCAGTCAGTTCGGGGAAGAGACGGAGCTCCTGAAAGAGGTGGCTGATATGGCTACGGCGCATGTCCACCCATTGTGAGACCGTGTATTGCATGGTATCGTTGTCGTCGAAAAAGACGTGGCCTGTGTAGTCGTGGCGATAACCTACGACGTAACTGCAGAAGGTACTCTTTCCCTTGCCGGAGTCTGCCTCGACAAGGTAGAGATGTCCTTTCTCAAAAGAGATGTCGTTGGCCCAGATGTCAGAGACAAGGTCCTTGCGCTCTGAGAAGACGCTGGGTACGACTTTTTGGAAAGTTATCTTATTCATTGTTTTGTATGTATTTTCTTATGTATGCACTATCACCCTTGTTCGCGAAAAATCACAAAATCACAAAATCGCAGTCACATTAAGACACTTCATCACTTTTCATCCATGGTGTAGACTATAGTGTTGACCTTGCCAAACAGGGGCTTGAGAAGAGAGGTGACGGCTGCTGCCTTGCCTGTGCCAAGAGCCTGGAAGTTGACTATCATCGCAAACTTCTTACCGATGATAAGATGCTGAAGATCAGCGGAGATAGGCTTCTTTGATGAAGTGATGCTTTGCTTGGCCTCTTCGGGAGAGCCGCCACTCATATACTGCATGTCGGGTGTGACTCCAAAATAATAAGTCGTGCCACTGCCCGTGTAATAGTAGCAGTTCTTGCCCCAATCACCGATATGACCACCGGAGGGCACACTCTGCTTCCAATAGCCTACATCTGCGAGCCAGGGAGCCCCGGAGAGCTTCGCGGCCATCATGAGGTGGAAGTTGTCTTTGCCCAAGGAAGAGGTGATAAGCGTGAGGTCGCCATTGACACTCTTAAGAATGTTATCCATGTCGATGGCCGCATTGATTCCTGCGAGCATGGCGGTAACGGCTCGGTTCTGGATCATCAGCTGATGGAACTGCTTGCCGTCAACGTTGAGGAAGAGTCCGAGCACATCGTCCTGTGACATGGCTTTGAGATAGTTGCCTTTGATAGGACGATAGACCTTTGCAGCTTTCTCGATAGCTGTATTGATACCTTTTTTGTAAGAGAGCGTTCGGCCGTGCATCAGCAGTCGACCGTTCTTGACCTCCATGGCAGCAGCGAGGATGACATCAGCCGGATCAGCATCTTTCGGTGCACCCATCGTGAACGGGGCAACAAACTGCTCGGGAAGGGCTTTGGTCTGAGAGACCATGGCCATCGGTGCATCGATGGAATCGGCTGTGGCGTACATCGGAGACGATTTGATGCCGTCGTCTTCCTCGGAACCGAGATAACGTGCCATGAGGGTTATCATGTCAGCTTGCTGGGCAGGTACGACGGGTCCCATGAGAAGCGCTGCTTCATCGGAGAACCCGATGACCCAGTTGGTGGGGAGTGCAGCAAACTTATAGTCGTGACGCTTCGTAAGACTTAATCCTGCTTGTTTCAAGGTTTTTTCCAACTTACTGTCGCTGCTCACTTTGGCACAGATGCCAAAATTGCCTTGACCATCTTCAAAGAAATAGACATCTTTGGAGAGATCAAGCCCCGTCTCATCCACATTGTTCACATGGAGGAGCGACTTGAGGATAAGCGGACTCTGGGTGCCGCTGAGCTTCGCGGTATTCAATCGGATCAGCATCTGACTTTCTGAGGGGATGGCATTGAGATAGTCATTGCTGGAGCAGGATGCCATTAATACAATAAATGAACACAAACAAATGGATAGAAGTAATGAGCTTGTTATCCGGAAATGGCGTTTCATGATATTTATTTTATTAATTATTTCAAATTCTTTTTGCGAGTTGAGCCATAGTCACTGCCATCAGTCCTGCTGTCTCTGTGCGCAACCGACTGTTACCAAGCGTGATAGGTTTGAAACCATGTGCAAGCGCCGTCTCAACCTCATCCGTTGAGAAGTCGCCTTCGGGACCTACCATTACACAAACAGTCGCTTCTTTGGGAAGGGTGTGCAGCTCGTCGAAGAGATCGATACGCTCCTGATCGTTGTAACAGTGAGCAATGAACTTATAGTCGGCTTGGCAAGACGTGATGAAATCATTGAATGGTGTCATCTCATCGACAATGGGCTTGAAGGCCTTGCGGCTCTGTTTCATGGCTGATATTACAATCTTTTCGATGCGGTCCGTGCGGATGACGTGGCGCTCAGAAAACTTACAATCGACAAAGCTCACGCGGTCGAACCCTATCTCCGTGGCTTTCTCAACCATCCATTCGATGCGCTCCATCATCTTCGTAGGCGCAATGGCGAGTTGGATGTTTCCCGACCATGTCTTCTCTTGTGGCAGTGTCTCAAGAATCTGGTAGAAGCATCGTTTTTTGGAAGTCATGCCCACCTCAGCTTTGTAGAAGTTCCCCACTCCATCCATAAGATAGATGTCGTCACCTTCCGCGAGGCGAAGCACGCGGATAGCATGTTGTGCTTCCTGCTCCGGCAGTTCACTGCTGTTCGCAGCATCGGGGACATAAAAGTATCTTTCTTCTTTCATTGTCTCAATGGCTACTTTTCTGTAGTGTTGTCGGGTGAAGATGTTTGTCTTCTGTTGAGTTCGTCTCTTAGTTGGGATGCAAGCTCATATTTTTCCGCAGCTATCGCCTTTTCCATGGCCTTACGGAGCATGGAACTTGAAAGTGTGTTGACAGGCAACGATACCCCTTTGGCTTTCATGTCATAGACAGAACTCTGTTTCAGGAAAAGCTTCTCTTCTATGAAAAGAGGGATCTTGTCTTTACTGATATAGTTGAGCAGAACGGCCTGGGCTCCGTCGATGGGTACCTGCTCCAAGGAGTCGGTGTTGCTCAGAATGGCTGAATAATGACCGTTGTCAACATTCATAATAACGAGCTCCAATGAAAGTTCTGTCTGCCACTTGATGACGCTGAAGAGAATGTCAGCTAACTCTGTCTGATGCTTGGGATTGTTCATGCGAGCCTTGAACTCATCGAACATCCGGCTGCTGCATGGAATGGCGATCTGCCGCTCTTGGAAAGAGTCGGTAAGGATCAGCAATCCTTCCTTCTCTTCTCCGACGACCTCTGTAGCTTGTTGTAAAAATAACTTTATTCTTGCCATGAAAAAATCTCCTATTTTTGTGCCTTGTGCTTAGCCGGCTTGAAGACCAGTGCAAAAGCCAGACCTACTGCGAGTGCAAAGCCTGCGAAGATGAACCAGCATGCCTGCCAGTCGCCCATGAGGTAAGATGATCCACCTCGGTCAGTCCAGGTGCAGAAATGGTTGACGATGGCACCGGCTGATAGTGTTCCAACGGTTGCACCGATACCATTCGTCATCAGCATGAACAGTCCTTGTGCGGAGGCTTTCACCGATGGATCACATTCCTTATCTACAAAGATACCGCCTGAGACATTGAAGAAGTCGAAGGCTACACCATAGACGATGCAGGAGAGGATGAAGAACAATACACCAGGCATCGTGGGGTTGCCCACTCCGAAGAAACCAAAGCGAAGCACCCAGGCGAACATAGCAATGAGCATCACGCTCTTGATGCCATAGCGCTTGAGGAAGAAAGGTATGAGCAGAATGCAGAAGGCTTCACTGACCTGCGAGATGGACGTCAGCAACGTGGCATTGCTTGCTGCAAAGGAAGAGGCGATGACAGGGTCGCTGCTGCCCTGGAAACTGGAGATGAAAGGGCCTGCAAAACTGTTCGTTACCTGCAAAGACATACCTAAAAGGGCTGAGAAGATGAAGAACAGAGCCATACGGCGCTCCTTGAAGAGCTTGAATGCATCTAAGCCAAAGAGCTCCATGAGTGTCTTTTTCTGCGGATTTGCTTCCCGAACGATGCGGCACTGAGGCAATGTGAAGACATAGAAGAACATCACGAGACTCAGAATGCCTGATACAAAAAACTGGTTGTAGGTGTACTGGAACTTGTGAGCGTTCTGTGCGAGCGTCATGGAGAATGAGCCATTATCCCACACAGCGCAGTTGACGAACCACATCACGATGATGAATCCCACAGTACCACATGAGCGGATCGGTGGAAAGTCTGTGACTGTATCGCCTCCGTTGTTCTTCAGAACTGTGAATGCTGTCGTATTGGTCAAGGCAAGGGTCGGCATGTAGAAAGCGACACTTAGCGTATAGAGAGCTATGAACAGCGATTTGTTTGGAATCTCATTTCCGAAACCGGCTGACATGCCCATGGCCCACAAAGAGAGCATGAAGCCTCCTGCCAGAAGATGGCAGATGCCTAAGAGCTTCTGAGGCTGAATCCACTTGTCGGCGACGATGCCGATGAGCGTCGGCATGAAGATAGAGACGATGCCTTGAATGGCATAGAACCATGAGATTTCTGCACCTAATCCTGCTACGCCCAAATAGTTGCCCATACATGTAAGATAAGCACCCCAGACGCCAAACTCAAGGAACGTCAACACTGACAAACGTATTTTCAAGTTCATAAAAGTACCAGTTTCAATTAATTTCTTGTTGTTCTATCTATTGTTCGCATTGCCGTTGTTTGCTAACGACATGCAAAAATACGCATAATAATTGATATATGGCGAAGTTTCGATGCAAAGTTTATTGTATTTTTAGTGTTAAAAATTTGGTAAGTAGAGTAAAAACCTTTATTTTTGCAGCAGAAAACAAGAAATAACAACAATAATTACGTTTGCCTATCGAAAGACTTTTACTTCATTAAAAAATAAGAAATCGATGAAGGATTCAATGGAGACCCTTACAGCTTTGACTGATGAGGAGTTGGCGGTGCGCTATATGAATGGGGATAACGAAGCGTTTGAACTGTTGCTGAAGCATAACCAGTCGAAACTCTTCACATATATCTTTTATATAGTCCGCGATGAGGAAAAGGCAAACGACTTTTTTCAGGACACATTCATTAAGATCATAACGAAATTGCAGGATGGCATGTATTCTCCTTCCGGCAAGTTCCTTGCATGGTGTATGCGCATTGCGCATAATGTCATTATGGATGAGTATCGCAATGAGCGAAGTAGTAAGATTGTAGAGCCTACGGAAGACAACGATCTGTCTAATTTGAAGGTTGACAGTGTGCAGGAGACAAACAAGGAGATAGAGTTTGTCAATAGCCAGGTACTGAAAGATGTGAAGAAGATGATGAACAAACTTCCTGCTTCTCAGCGCGAGGTTGTCTATATGCGCTTCTTCCAGCAGATGTCCTTTAAGGAGATAGCTGCTACGACAAATGTGAGTATCAACACCTCATTGGGCAGAATGAGATATGCTGTGCTCAACATGCGCAGAATGGCACGTGAACACGGCATAAACTTGGATTTATACTAATATTTCCGATTAATTTCGGAGGGATTAGTGCTCGTCAATATACTTGGCAATCCACTCGCCCACCTCTTTGGTGCCGTAGTGCTTGCCACCTTCCACCTGGATCTCAGGCGTGCGGACATTGTTCTCAAGGCTTGCATCGCATGCTTTGCGGATAGCAGCACCTTCTTCCTTCAGTCCGAAGTGCTCCAGGAGCATGGCTGCGGAGAGAATCTCTGCAAGCGGGTTGGCGATGTTCTTGCCGGCTGCCTGAGGCCATGAACCGTGAACAGGCTCGAAGAGCGGTGTGTGCTCACCGAGTGATGCAGATGGCTGCAGACCCATAGAACCGGTGATGGCTGAGGTCTCATCGGTAAGGATATCTCCGAAGGTATTCTCCGTAACGATGACATCGAAGTAGCGAGGCTCTGTGAGTACGCGCATCGAAGCATTGTCGATGAACATATAGTCTACTGTTACCTCCGGATATTTCGGCTCCATCTCCTTAGCGATCTGTCTCCACAGGCGAGAGCTTGCAAGGACATTAGCTTTATCGACAACAGTAAGGTGCTTGTTACGACGCATAGCGAAGTCGAAGGCTACTTTCAGAATGCGCTCGATCTCAGGACGATAATAGATATCTGTATCGTAAGCCTTCTCATTGTCCTGGTATTTCTCACCGAAATACATACCACCTGTTAGCTCACGGATGACAACGAAGTCAGCACCCTTGATGAGCTCTTCCTTCAGCGGGCTCTTGTGGAGGAGGCAGTCGAAGGTAGCTACAGGGCGAACGTTGGCGAAGAGGCCCAGCTTCTTACGCATAGCGAGCAGACCGGTCTCAGGACGTACCTTCAGTGTGGGATTGTTGTCGAAACGAGGATCGCCTACAGCTGCGAAGAGCACGGCGTCAGCATCCATGCAGGTCTTGAACGTATCATCGGGGAATGGGTCGCCACAAGCGTCAATGGCATGGGCACCGCAGATAGCCTCTTTATAAGTGAAGGTGTGACCAAACTTCTTTGCAATCACATTCAGTACGTTGATAGCCTCTGGCATGATCTCCGGACCTATTCCATCGCCCGGCAGTACAGCAATTTTCAGATTCATAATTATGTATTGTTAATTGTATTTCTGTTATTGTGCAGGGGCGGCCCTTGTGGCCGTCCGCAGAATCATTTAATGTTTAGTGCAGCGCCTTCTTCCTCTACCATGTTCAGCATCTTGATGGTAGCCTGGATAGCGGCTTCGGTCTGGTCTGCATCAAGTCCGCGAGTGCGCCACTGTTTCTCACCATCATTCCAAGTGATGACTGTCTGAACGAGTGCATCGGTACGTCCACCAGGAGGAATCGTCACTGCATAGTTCTGCAAGAGCGGGAATGTGCGGTTAAGCTTCTCTTTATAGATCTTACGGAGCGCTTTCACGAAGGCATCATACTGACCGTCACCGGTAGAGTCGGCCTCATATTCCTTTCCATTGATACTCACTTTAAGACTTGCTATAGGCTTTAGGCCATAACTTGTAGATACCATGTAACTGACGAGTTTCACCTTCTGTTCAGGCGTAGAGTGTTTGAGGACATCGCTGACGATATATGGCAGATCGTCTTGGGTGACGAGCTGCTTGCGGTCACCAAGCTCTGTGATACGTTGCGTGACAGCTTTCGTCTGTTCCTTTGTCAGTTCCAGGCCCAAATCCTCAAGGTTGCGGATGATGTTCGCCTTGCCTGAGTTCTTACCCAGTGCAAACTCGCGGTGTCTGCCAAAACGCTCCGGAACCAAAGCGTTACTATAGAGATGTGCTTTATTGTCGCCGTCGGCATGTACTCCGGCTACCTGTGTGAAGACGTTCTCACCGATGACAGGAGTATTGGGAGAATAACCGATGCCACTGTATCCTGCAACGATGTTACTGATCTCCATCAGTGTCGACTCATCGATATGCTCTTTGACGTGCATCTGATCTTTCAGCATCACATGGATACTGCTCAGCGGTGCATTGCCGCAACGCTCACCCAATCCATTGACGGTGACATGCAATCCTGAGCAACCGGCTTCAACAGCCATCAGTGAGTTGCCTACGGCCATGTCATAATCGTTATGGGCGTGGAACTCAAACTTTGCTCCCGGATAGCGGTCGGTCATGGCTTTCATGTACTCGTAGGAGTTGAGGGGATTGAGGATACCGAGGGTATCCGGTAACAGATATCTCAGGATACCCTCGTCTTTCAAAGAGTCCATCATGTTCCACACATAGTCGCGACTGTCACGCATGCCTTGTGACCAATCCTCGAGATAGAGGTTCACATCCATGCCTTTAGAATGAGCATACGCGATCACCTCTTTGATATCAGCGATATGCTGTTCGGGCGTCTTCTTCAGTTGATACTGACAGTGGCGAAGCGAACCTTTAGCAAGAAGGTTGATGGTCTTGCAGCCACATTCTGTGATCCAGTCTACCGATTTAGTGCCGTCAACGAAGCCCAGTACCTCTACCCTATTGAGCATATCGTGCTGGCGTGCATAGTTGCATATCATTCTGACTGCATCTTTCTCACCTTCAGACACACGTGCCGAGGCTACCTCTACGCGGTCGACACCGACCTCGGAGAGCAGATAACGGGCTATCATGAGTTTCTCATGAGGAAGGAAACTCACGCCGTTGGTCTGCTCACCGTCGCGCAGGGTGCAGTCCATGATCTCTACTTCACGAACTTTTTCTGTCATGCTCTTTTATGTGCTTTTTCCCAGGCTTCAACCTTATCACGGTTCTGCACAAGGAAGTCGACATCGTCCAGACCATTCTCCAGACAATGTTTCTTATAACCATTTATCTCGAAATGCTCACTGTGACCAGTCGCAAGATTCGTGACAGTCTGGTTAGGCAGATCAACACGCACCTGCGTCTTGTGGTCTTTGTTAATGCTGTCGAAGAGCTCTTTCAGGAAAGACTCTGATACGACGACAGGGAGCACGAAGTTATTAAGCTCATTGTTCTTGTGGATATCAGCGAAGAAAGAGCTGATGACCACACGGAAGCCATAGCCTGCAATGGCCCAGGCTGCATGCTCACGGGATGATCCGGAACCGAAGTTCTTACCAGCCACGAGGATGACCGCATCCTTGAAGTCGGGATTGTTGAGCACAAAGTCTTTCTTCTCTGAACCGTCTGCATTGAAGCGCCAGTCGTGGAAGAGATAAGGACCGAAGCCGTCTTTCTGTGTCAGTTTCAGATAACGGGCGGGGATAATCTGGTCGGTGTCAACATTCTCCAAAGGAAGAGGGACACAGGTGGATGTTATGATATTAAATTTCTGCTTCATGATTAAAGAGTTCTTGGATCGGTTATTTTACCTGTTATAGCAGCGGCTGCAGCCACGAGCGGGCTTGCAAGAATAGTACGGCTGCCCGGACCTTGACGGCCTTCGAAGTTACGGTTACTCGTTGAGACGCTATATTTACCTGCGGGCACCTTGTCATCGTTCATGGCAAGACAAGCAGAGCAACCCGGCTGACGGATAGCGAATCCAGCCTCATTCAGCACTTTGTCAAGGCCTTCTTCCTTAATCTGCTTGGCAACGAGATGTGAGCCGGGAACAAGCCATGCTACGACGTTGTCAGCCTTATGATGACCCTTTACGATATTGGCGAATGCACGGAAGTCCTCGATACGGCCATTGGTGCAAGCACCGAGGAACACGTAGTCGATAGGATGACCGAGAAGCTTCTCGCCCGGGGTGAAGCCCATGTATTTCAGGCTCTTCTCAAATCCTGCGCGCTCTGCCTCAGGAATCTCATCGAGTGTAGGAATCGTACCGTTGATGCCGATACCCATGCCAGGATTGGTTCCGTAAGTAATGCGAGGCTCAATGTCCTCAGCGTTGAAGGTCAGTTCCTTGTCGAAGACAGCGTCATCACCGCTCTTCAGCGTCTTCCAATATGCCACAGCCTTATCCCAGTCGGCACCCTTAGGAGCATACTCACGGCCTTTCAGATACTCGAATGTTGTCTCATCAGGAGCCACGAAACCCCCACGTGCACCCATCTCGATAGAGAGGTTGCAGAGAGTCAGACGACCGTCCATAGACATGTCGCGAATCACGTCGCCGGCATACTCTACGAAGTAACCTGTTGCACCGGATGTTGTGAGTTGGCTCATCAGATAGAGAGCCACGTCTTTGGCTGTCACTCCGGGTTTGAGCTTGCCATTGACATTAATACGCATTGACTTCGGCTTCTGCTGAAGGATACACTGCGAAGCAAGCACCATTTCAACCTCAGAAGTTCCGATACCGAAAGCAACTGCACCAACAGCTCCGTGAGTAGACGTGTGACTATCACCGCAGACAATTGTCATTCCAGGGAGAGACAGTGCCTTCTCTGGGCCAACGACATGGATGATACCATTATCCTCAGTGTTCATCTTATACTCTGTAAGACCAAACTCCTCACAGTTTTTGTCGAGGGTATCAACCTGCTTGCGGCCTACGGGGTCAGCAATAGGCTTATCTTGATCATGAGTCTGAATATTGTGGTCGGGCATGAAGAAGTTCTGCTTCGGGCGGAACACTTTCAGTCCGCGTTGGCGCAGACCATCGAAAGCCTGAGGGGTAGTAACCTCATGGCCATAGAGACGGTCGATGTAAAGCTGTGTGGGACCGTCCTTGACAATCTGCACAACGTGACTGTCCCAAATCTTATCAAATAGTGTATTCATAATGTTATATGATTTTCCCTGAATGATTATTTTTGAAAGAGAATGTCGTTTACTTATTTCTGAACTTGTTGATACAGTCGAGGTATGCTTCAACAGATGCTGTCACGATATCGGTGTTAGCACCGAAACCATAGTATACGTGACCGTCGTACTCTACCTGCATGTGTACCTTACCTACATCGTCAGAACCCTGAGTGATAGCCTGGATGGTGAACTCCTTCAGCGTCATGGTCTTGTGGATAATACGCTTCAGTGCCTTGATAGCAGCATCAACAGGACCGTTGCCTGTAGCGCTCTCTTCAAACTTCTGACCTGCGATATCGAGGCCGATGCTTGCCACGTTGCGGACACCCTTTCCTGCTGTTACCTGCAGATAGTCGAGCTTTACAGAGTGAGCAGCAGCCTTATCGGCACCAGCGAGCATTAGTACATCGTCGTCGGTAATTTCTTTCTTCTTATCTGCGAGTTTAAGGAACTCCTCGTAAATCTTGTCGAGGCGCTCCGGATCCTTGATGTCCACGCCATTGACTTCAAGACGATATTTAAGTGCTGCACGACCTGAACGAGCGGTGAGCACGATCTCGTTGTTCTCCAAGCCGATATCCTTCGGATCGATGATCTCATAGGTCTGTACATTCTTCAGCACGCCATCCTGATGAATACCAGAAGAGTGAGCAAAAGCGTTGCGACCTACAATAGCTTTGTTAGGCTGCACAGGCATGTTCATCAATGAAGATACCATGCGAGAGATAGGATAGATTTTGCGGGTGTTGATATTGGTATCAATACCAATATTCTTATGGCACTTCAGGATCATGGCAATCTCTTCAAGAGCAGTATTACCAGCGCGCTCACCGATGCCGTTGATCGTTACCTCTACCTGGCGGGCACCGTTCAGGACACCTTCCAGTGTGTTGGCTGTTGCCATGCCGAGGTCGTTGTGACAGTGGGTAGAGATAACTGCTTTGTCAATGTTGTCGACATGCTCTTTCAGGTACTTGATCTTAGCGCCATACTCGTTCGGCAAGCAATAACCGGTAGTATCAGGGATGTTTACCACTGTGGCACCAGCCTTTATAACTGCTTCTACGACACGAGCGAGATACTCATTATCGGTACGTCCTGCATCCTCAGCATAGAACTCCACGTCCTCTACGTACTTCTTAGCATAAGCTACGGCACGTACGGCGCGCTCTAGGATGTCTTCACGGTTACTGTTGAATTTGTACTTTATATGATAGTCGCTCGTTCCCAGTCCTGTATGGATACGCTTGTGCTTAGCATATTGTAGAGCCTCAGCAGCGCAATCGATATCCTTCTCAACGGCACGTGTAAGTGCACAGATGGTTGGCCATGTAACAGCCTTACTGATTTCCACTACTGAATTGAAATCGCCGGGCGAGGAGATGGGAAAGCCTGCCTCAATGACGTCTACACCCAGTAGCTCAAGCTGTTTGGCAACTTGAATCTTCTCTACTGTGTTTAATTGGCATCCGGGCACCTGCTCACCATCACGGAGCGTTGTGTCAAAAATATAAAGTCTCTCACTCATGATATTGTGAAATATTTAATGTGTAAATTCTTATGTATTATTATTGTGGTTATTTATTATATAGCAAAAAGGCCTTTCCGCTTACTGGAAGTGGAAAGGCCTCGCTATGAAATATCGTATTACGCATGCACGCACGCCCATTCACTTCCAACCGTTTTACGCAGTCGAATGCTTAGAATAATAATGCTAAGGATGGCGATAAGTGCAATCATTGTTATCTATTTTTTATTGTTGTCCTTATATGTTATCTTTTTGTTTATCGGTTGCAAAGGTATACATTTTCGTAGATATAAACAAATAATCTGTTATTTTTTTAAGAATATTCGTAATAATCTCTCACAAATACCTCTTGGCCCCACCCCTTTATCCCCTCCCCCATCCAGGGGAGGGGGCTGATATGTTTGGTAATACCAAAGTATACGTTTATAAAATGGCCTTGGGATTGGCAAAAATGCTTGTCTAAGTAATCTCGCCCTCCCCCTGGATGGGGGGAGGGTCAGGGAGAGGGCAATCAGAACGGAGCTTGGTGATTATCCCCACCCAACGGGTCATCCTCATTGCTTCCAAGGCGTGAGCCAATAATCTCTCCACCCATGTCTCCGGGTATTGGGTTGAGCATGGCATCCTCGGGATTAGCAAAGCGTGTGTACTGTCCTTGGAACGAGAGCAATACATCGCCTGTGGCACCCTTACGGTGCTTGGCAATGATGATCTGTGCTTTGCCTCGGAGATCGTTGCCTTTCTCATCTTCATAGAGGTGATAATATTCAGGACGGTGCACAAACAGCACCATATCGGCATCTTGCTCAATAGCTCCTGACTCACGCAGGTCACTCAACTGTGGGCGTTTTCCTTCTAATCCTTCACGGTTCTCAACGGTACGGTTGAGCTGCGAGAGCGCAATGACAGGGATATCGAGCTCTTTGGCAAGACCTTTGAGCGAACGTGAGATTGTAGAAACCTCTTCTTGTCGGTTACCGAAACGTGCACCACTGGCATTCATGAGCTGTAAGTAGTCGATCATAATGAGTTTCACGCCTTTCTCACGTACCAGTCGACGTGCCTTGGTACGCAACTCGAAGATAGACATACCTGGTGTATCATCTATATAAAGAGGTGCACCTTGAAGTTTGGTGATTCGTTTGTCGAGGCGCTCCCACTCATCACGAGCTAACTGACCGTTCATTATTTTTTTGCCTTCTATTTCACACACATTACTTATAAGGCGGTCCACGAGCTGTACGTTGTTCATCTCAAGTGAGAAGAATGCCACTGGCTCACGATAATCTACAGCTACATTCTTTGCGATAGACAGGGCGAAAGAAGTCTTACCCATGGCAGGTCGTCCGGCGATGATGATGAGGTCACTCTTTTGCCATCCTGAGGTCATGTCGTCGAGTTTAGTGAAACCTGAAGGTATACCAGTTAAACCTGTACTATTAGAGGAAGCCTTCTGAATGATATCCACTGCCTGGCGCACGACAGGGTCAATCTGCGTATAGTCCTGGCGCATGTTCTTTTGCGAAATCTCAAACAGTGCTCCTTCGGCCTCCTGCATCAGCTCATCGGTGTCTACCATGGGATCAAAGGCATCTGTCTCTATCTTGCTTGCAAACGAGATGAGCTGACGAGCCATGTATTTCTGCTGAAGAATCTTGGAGTGATATTCTATGTTTGCAGCTGAGGCGACATGGGAAGCGAGGTCTACTATATATGTAGGTCCTCCAACTTCATCAAGCGTTCCCTCCTTCTCCAGTTCATTTGTCACGGTGAGAATATCCACAGGATTCTCATCCATATTCAGTTTCTGTATAGCCGCATAAATTTTCTGATGACGTGGTTCATAGAAAACCTCTGGACGAAGCGTCTCAGAGACAACAGAGAATGCGTCCTTGTCAATCATGAGTGCACCGAGCACAACTTTTTCTATATCAAGCGCCTGGGGCTGGAGATGGCCGTAAGCCGGGTCAATGGGGGCGGATGATTTCCGTCGAGTAGTCTTTTTCTGTTCTGGCATATTACTAATTATTTCGGCGCAAATTTACAAAAATCTTGCCTCAAAGCGTTGCAGTTTCAACAAAAAGATTTATTTTTGCAAGTATAAAAACCACACGACTATGATTACATTTCCTTGTGCCAAGATCAATCTTGGATTAAACATTGTAGCAGAGCGCCCCGATGGATACCATGATATCGAGACCGTGTTCTACCCTATCCCCCTCACGGATGCGTTGGAAATCAAGTACATGAGTGATGAATTTCCAAGCGATGAACCTTGTGATTTGAAAGTAACGGGTAATGCCGTTGACTGTGATGAGCAGAAAAACCTCGTTGTGAAAGCTTATCAGCTCTTGGCTGCTGACTATGAGCTTCCCCGTATCCATGCACACCTCTTCAAGCGTATCCCTATGCAGGCTGGGCTTGGGGGTGGCTCTGCAGATGGCGCTTTCATGATCCGGCTTCTTGATGAACGCTTCCGCCTTAACATCGGCATTGCGGAGATGGAGCGCTATGCCGCTCAGCTCGGTTCCGACTGTGCTTTCTTCATCGAGGCTGAACCATCCTTTGCTACAGGACGTGGAGAAATTCTTGAGCCTGCTGATGGGCTTAAAGGCAATCTTGATGGATACTATATTGCCCTTGTGAAGCCTGATGTTGCTGTATCTACGGCTCAAGCTTATAAGGAGATTGTGAGTCGCAAACCCTTCAAGTGTTGTCGTGATATTGTCAGACAACCTATTGACACATGGAAAGATGACCTCGTCAACGACTTTGAGAAGCCTGTCTTCAAAGCTCATCCAGAGCTTGCTGCTATCAAAGATAAACTCTATGGTCTCGGAGCTGTTTATGCAGCGATGTCTGGTAGTGGTAGCGCTCTTTTCGGAATATTCCGTGATGAGCCTAAGAATGTGAAGACTTCTTTCCCCGGATGCTTCACATTCACGACTCAACTATAAATTGAAAAATTGAAAAAATGAAAGAATGAAAAGTTACGGGCAATCTTTCATTCTTTCATTTTCTCATTTTTTCAATTTTTCATTTTTCCTTGTTTTGTCTACTTTTCTCTCGATATTCCGAAGGAGACAATCCTGTTTCTTTCTTAAAGCATTTGGAGAAATATTTCGGATCAGAGAAGCCTACAGCATAAGCAATCTGTGAGAAGTTTTCCTTGCTCTTTGCCACTAACTCTTCAGCGCGCTGCAAACGGATATGTCTTACGAACTCATTGGGCGGAATACCTACAATGGCTTTCACCTTACCGTAGAATACGGTACGTCCTAAGTTTACAGCAGCTGCGAGATCTTCCATTCTGAGAGCAGAGTTGTCAAGATTCTCCTCGAGATAAGCCATGAGCTTTTCCATCATCAACTTGTCTTCGTCGATGATTTCCGGCGTCTTGAGTGTGTATTGCTCGGCTTGCTGTTGTTGAGCCTTTTGTTCGTTCTTCTGCTCATTCTCTTCCTGAGATGATGTTGAAGCCTCATTTTCGACTTGAGCTTGTTGCTCGGTCTTCTTTTTCCCATCAGCCAAAGCTGAGTACTCAGAGAGCATATCCTGCTGGAAACTGCGTCTACGGGAGATGATATTTGCAACGCGCTCCTTCAAATAGGTAGCAGAGAACGGCTTGGTGATGTAGTCGTCAACGCCCTCACGCAATCCTTGCAGTTTGTCTTGTAATGAAGCCTTTGCAGAAAGAATGATAATAGGAATATGACTCGTATTCTTATTCTCTTTCAGTTTGTGCACCATCGTGAGTCCATCCATTTCAGGCATCATGACGTCGGATATAATGAAATCAGGCAGTTCCTTGCTTGCTTTTTCAAGTCCATCCTTACCATTCTCTGCCGTGATAACACTATATTCAGATGAAAGAATGGAGAAAAGGAAGCGACGGAGGTCGCGATTATCCTCGACAACCAAGAGTTTAATATCCGGATGTTCTGGAGAATTCTGATCTGATACATTCCGACTGTTTAAACTATCATCTTCAGCGGTCTCTGCGAAAGGCGCATTGATGTCATCTATGAGATAATTATCTGGATTCTGATTGTAAGAAAGCATACTGTTCACCATTGAGAGCATGTTCTCACTATTGCGTCTTACCATCTCAAGCAGTTCATGTCCTTTCTCGGAGAGATGCTCATTCTTCATTACTTCGGTTACCGGTCCACCGATGAGTGTCAGCGGTGTGCGAAGCTTATGACCAATATTAGTGAAGAAAGTCGTGCGAAGATCGCTCATCTCTGCTTGCATCTTGATACGTTGCTGCTGGCCAAACATGTAAAGAATAATGAAGATGATTGCACCTCCTGTCAAAATGTACATCATCCATCCCATCCAAGACTCCCAGAAGGTAGGCTGTGCATAAATGTTTAGCACACGAACATTATTCTGCCATACGCCATCTGCATTGGTTGATCTTACCTCTAATTTTAGATGCCCATTCGGTAATCTGTTGAAAGCAGCACTATGTTCCTGCCCTACATAGTTCCATCTTCCATCACCACCTTTCAGCCGATAAGCATAGCGTATGAGATGATTATCGCTATAATCGAGGGCAGAGAAGTAAATAGTCAGGCTGCGTTTATCACTTGGTACAACAAGTTCCGGAGTGTTAAGCACCGACTGGATATTGTCTTCTCCTTGGAATTTGACGCCCGTGAAGACAATGTTGGGCACAAAGGCGCTCTTTATCATTCTGAGAGGGTCGAAATAGAGAAAACTACTGTTACATGCCATATAAATAGTACCATTATGGCTGCACAATGGTTTTGCTTCGGAGAACTCTACGTTGTTGCCTATCACGTTTATTCCAAAAGTATATAGTCTACCGGATCTGTCGTCATATTTATTCATTGTCGTTTCTCTGACCAGCCAGATACCACCTTTATGATCTTCCACCATCGATTGTACCATTCCTTCAGTGGAAGAGGCCACGTCGAGACTCTTGAAATGCAAGTTGTCAGCTAGGAGATTACTACTTACCACTTGCTGTAATCCTCCTCCCATAACATTGACAAATATTTTGCCACTGTGAGTTACAAGAGCTTGCAACACGGTGCTGCTTTCTAAGGATGAGTCATCACCGTGAATATAGCTACTTTTATAGAATTGGATGGCGTTAGGCTGTTTGATCTTCCCCGAGAAAGTCAGCAGTCCTCCGTTCGTAGAGACAAGTATTACACCTGTTGAAGTCTCTGTGATACGACGAGCATCCATGAAATCGCCTTTAGGGTAGTTCTTTAGGAGGTTGGAGGAATTGATAAAACTCATTTTCCCTTTTCCATTATCCATTGCGATATTTAGACCACCTCCGTAAGTAGCAATCCAAATGCGTCCCATCTTGTCTTGAAAGATGTCGTAGATATCATTACTACTAAGACTCCATTTGTCCTTTGCTTCATGCAGGAAGTGAATTATTTTTCCTCCATTGAGGCAATAGAGACCATCAAGTTTTGAGCCTATCCACATTCGTCCTTCCTTGTCCTGGAAGAGGGTGTAGACTCTTGTGGTGAACGGTTGTGGTGTAGACTGTAGTTGTCCGCTTTTATTTAAATACCCAATGAGCTTTTGATTCTTATCATAAACCCCAATAACACCTTCATGGTCACCTGCCCAGATATTTCCATTCTTATCCTCACATAATGAGCGGACCTCTTGGTTAAGGACTACAGTTGTACGATGGACACGGCGAAGACGAAAGTCGACGCGTGTGAGATCACGCTCACCACAGAACCAGAGGTTATGCTGGTTATCAATAAAGAATTTTTTTATCAGCGGAAGGCTCGAATATTCTGCACCTTCTGTTCTTAGAACATAGGGCACTAGTTTATGAGTTTGTTCATCATAATAACTGAATGTTCCACCTTCAGGAACAGTCCATACCGTTCCGTGCTCATCCTGGTAGAAGAAAGGCTTCTCGCTCTTTGTTCTGTTGATCAAGTTGTCAGCTGTTGCCTGTAGCCATTCCGTTTTGCCATCGGGCCATAACATAACAATGCCGTCACTACCTGTGAACATCCAAATACGGCGATGAGAATCGGTAAAGATTCTTTCCACTTTCTGTTTCATTACCATAGGATGGAGTAACTTCACAAGAGAGCCTTTGCGTGAACGAATATTATAGACGATAAGTCCGCAATCGGTTCCAATGAGTAATTGTTGCTTTCCATAGCTGCATAGGTCATAGATAGCAGTGACTTTTACTCCTAAGTTTTCAGCACGTAATCGCCTCTCATTTTTTCCTATTGAGGCTAGTTTTCCATCTGTTGATACGAACCACGTGCGGTCCCCGAGGTTAGCCATGTTGCAGGCTTTAAAATGCGGAAAGTCTGTAACACCAAAGAGCTTCAACCCTTTATTTGTAAAAAGCCATTCGCGGTTGAACTTATCTAGCATGGCTTTATAAAGGGCAAAGCCTTTATATAGTTTGATGCCTTCTTTTTCTTGTATATCGTTATCATTGATACGCATGTTTACGAGATAGCCTTTCTCCCCCGCTATCCATGAATAGCCATTAGCCAATGGATAGATATCACGCATTGCCTTGTAGCTTTCTCCCCTGTCATGCAGTATTTGTCCGACACTCACATACTTGCACTGTCGTGTATCGAATAGATAAAGTTTTCTGTCGTAAGTTATGCACCAAAGATCTCCGTTGGAGTTTGGCTGCATATTGAAAATGCGGTTGGAAGACAATACCTCTGTCTTACCGGGGGTATCCCGGTATGTGTTGAAGCTATAACCGTCAAAATAGCTCAAGCCATTCCAAGTGCCAAACCACATCAGCCCGTCTTTCGTTTGGGCGATACTTGAGAAAAGATTTGCTGCGAGGCCGTCATTCATGGAGAATGTACGTACGTTGCAGTAAACCTGACTCTTCATGCTTGTTGGATGTAGTTGAAATAACAAGCATAAAAGTAGGCTTAGGAAATCAATGTCGTGTATATATTTGACAGTATGTCTCATATTATGTAGCATATCGTTTGCAAACTTACATATTTTTTCTTAAACTGCACAATAACACCAATGATAATTTTTCTACTTCCCCTATAAAAATACGTAATCCATAGGCTAAATCCGTACAATATTACAACAGAGATATAATAATTAATCGTATTTTTGCATTCACGTAATATTATCATTCAACTATGAGACGACATTTAAGCCTATTACTTTTCTTTTTCTTATCTCTCAGCGTGCCTGCTCAGACGGCTTCACACACTTGGGACCCTAACTTGCAAGGTAATCGCTATTGCAGCCCTATTATCAATGCTGATTACAGTGACCCTGATGTCTGCCGTGTAGGAAATGATTACTATATGACGGCATCTTCATTTGCTTGCTTTCCTGGCTTACAGATCCTTCACTCTACAGATCTGGTCAACTGGACGATTATTGGGGCAGCTCTGAAGGATCACTACCCCGTTCTTCCTCAGTATAAAGGGACAGATCTCGATTATCGAAAGAAGATTCAACATGGAAACTATGTCTGGGCCCCGGCTATCCGTTACCATGATGGATGGTTCTATATTTTCTGGGGAGATCCCGATCAGGGACTTTTCATGGTGAAGACACAAGATCCTGCAGGAGATTGGACAGAGCCTGTGCTTGTGAAAGAAGGCAAAGGATTGATCGATTGTTGTCCTTTATGGGATTCAGATGGCAAGGCTTATCTTTCTCATGGATGCGCGGGAAGTCGTGCAGGAGTGAAGAGTGTCCTCTTCGTTGCTCCGCTATCTGCCGATGGTACACATGTCACGGGACCTTCACGAGTGGTATACGATGGACATGAGAATCAGCCAACGATTGAAGGTACGAAGTTCTACAAACATGATGGTTACTATTATATCTTCTCTCCGGCAGGAGGCGTGAAATATGGTTGGCAAGTGGAGCTTCGAAGTAAGTCGCCTTATGGACCTTATGAGGAGAAAGTAACTTTGGCTCAGGGAAAGAGCAAAGTCAATGGCCCTCATCAGGGTGCTTGGGTAGATACTCAGAATGGTGAAGACTGGTTCCTGCATTTCCAGGATAAGCATGCTTATGGACGCGTGCTCCATCTGCAGCCTGCTAAGTGGAAAGACGGTTGGCTCGTTATCGGAGAAGATAAAGACGGTGATGGATGTGGTGATGCTGTGGCGTCATGGAAGAAGCCTAACCTACCCTCTTCCGGAGATGTGCAGCCACAGGAAGATGATGAGTTCAATAGCAATGAGCTCGGCAAGCAATGGCAGTTTGAAGGGCCTTGGAGCCAGTATTGGTACTTCTGCGATGCTAACAATGGAAGGTTGAGACTTTATGGTCCTCAGCAGCCAGAGGGCTTCAAGAATCTGAGTGATCTACAGAATATGCTCTTACAAAAACTTCCTGCAGAGAACTTCACAGCTACGGCGCGTGTACGTTTTATTCCTAATCCAGAATTCAAACTCAAGGGTGAAGAGGGAGGCTTTATGCTCATGGGGCAGGACTATGCAGGTATCAAGTTTGTGAGCACGGCTGATGGCTGCGCTTTACGATATGTCACTTGTAAAGGTGCTCAGAATGGGAAAGCAGAGCAAACACTTGCTGAAACCTCACTCTCACTCAAGGCTATGCCAAAGCCTTATACGCAGAAGTATGCTGTGGATGACATCCCTCAATCACGCCCTGCTACACCTTATGTTTATCTGCGTGTGAAGGTGTGGAGCACGGGAATCGGCAATGCCATCAAAGGTCATGCTCAGTTCTCCTGGAGCACAGATGGCAAGCAATATAAAGAGGTTGGTGAACCGTTCACCATCGTTGAAGGTAAGTGGATTGGTGCTAAACTTGGTTTCTATTGCATGAAGCCAGCTGTGAAAAACGATTCTCCATTCTTGGACGTCGACTGGATACATTTTACAAAATAAGGATAGCATCTTTTCGTGGCCGTGAAATGATTGTGCGGCGAACGTGAAACGGTTGTGCGGCGAACGCCGAATGATTGTGCGGCGAACGCCGAATGATTGTGCGGCGAACGCCGGATGATCGTGTCGTGGACGCGAAAGAATGTCATACAAGTTTTGAGAAACTGGCTCTTAACGGATGGGCCTGAGTAGTTTGGTTTAGAAATAAAATACCCGCAGGTACAAATCGTACCGCGGGTAATATTTTATTCAAACTGGAAGCAGAAGTAAGCCCAGTATGTAGGATCTGTCATGGTTGTAGTTTGTATTTCCTCAAGCATGAACCAACCGTATTTGCTTTGTTCCATGTATCCATTATAGGAGGTGCTATTGAGGATCACAAAGTCATTGATATCTACTCCTCCGTCTTTTCCATAAGGATAGAGGTGTAGGTAATCGTCAGTATACCAGTAGATATAAAGACCGTAATCAGAGTTTTCTGTGTATAATGGAGAGCTCGAAGGAACACTTACGGTCAGTTTTCCATCAGTAATTGTCAAGTCAAGAGCATAACCACTGTTCATGAAATTGGAGATGCGGTAATGGCCGCCTGATAGGTCGAGCGCTGTCTCTTCCCACTTTGTTGAAAGCACTCCACTAATCCAACATTTCAGTTTCACTGTTGCAGGAACAGTTGCGGACCCTGAGAAGGTGATTCCTCCTCCGAGATATGAATAGGGGTCGGTCTGGTCGCTGACGAGCTTGAGCGAATAAGTGTATGAATCGCCGGAAGTCGTTGCTGTATCAGGGATAGAGACGGCAAGTGTCGCTGTAGAATCTCCATCGGCAAAGACCACACTATCAGGTACTGCTACACCGGCCGTGGTCTCTTTCTCAACCTTTACGGGAACCGTTAAGGCTCCTTTCGTTGTGTTTCGAGCTACCTTTAAGTTGATTGTATAGCTTGTTGGGTCCGTAGGATCAAGCAAGGTTGTCTCTGAGTTCTCTCCAGAGAAGTGGACTTGCTGGTTGTCGCTCTGCAAAGGCTCTGCTGCCTGATAGTCGTCATCTGAAGATGAGCACCCCACAAGTGCCAACATCAGGAACAATGGGAGCAACGCTGTATATATTTTGTACTTCTTCATAATATTCTAATGATTAATTTAAACTCCTATCTCCTAACTCTTAACTAATTAGAAGATTCTACTCCCGACGGATCAGGATTGTTCACGATTCCACTGTTGTACTGAATCTCTGCATTAGGAATAACGAAGTTCATGCGAGGAGCCACATAGCCATTCTGGAAGTTGAACTGATAGTTCGTTGGATGGTTGCTGCCGTCATACTTCAAGCGGAATCCGAGTTTCAGACGCTTATAGTCATAATACGTAAGGCCTTCACCCCAGAACTCGATGCGCTTCTGACGGATGAGCTCATTCGTGAAATAGTAGAGCGATGTAGCAGTGCAGTGATATGGTTCAGCGTTAGCTGACGTTGTCGTGCAACGGTAAGTATTCATGAACGCGTCGAGCTTCTTGATTCCAGCCTCATACCCTTCTGTATGAGCTACAGCCTCTGCTTCAATGAAATACATCTCCTCTACACGCATGATAGGAATCTCTACGGCTGCACCCGAGGTATACTCATCCATGTTGTTGCTTCCGGGTTTGAACTTCAGTCCTACATAAGACGGGAGGTTAATGAAATCCTTAGCCTTCAGAATCGTTGTATATTTGTTAATGCTGTCGGCTTGTCCAGCATCATCGGGTGATACCCATGTGCTCTTTCTCCAGTCGGCAGAATTGATATCATCATACAGTGACTTGTCAATCTGGCGCGAAGCGCCATAGACGCTGCCGCCCACACCGAATGACGTCTCTGCAGAGATGAAAGAGATGAAGCTCTTCCAGGACCAGTTGGTGTCTGAGTTCATATCATCGGATCCAATCTGTACAGCCCACATCCATGCGTTGTTCGAGGTGTTGAAACCACTGTACCAGTCGCTCTTCGACATCGGCGTGTAACCCGACTGTTCAGCAAGACGTGCATACTTGATAGCGTTTTCAAAGCACTCTTTCGATGTAGTCACCCCAAGCTTGTCATAGTCAGCGAGTGAAGCATCACTCTCATGGGAAAGCTGTGTGGAGAGATCGGCAGGCGTGTTCTCGAATCGCGTACCAAGGGTCAACCAGAAACGAGCCTTCAAACCATAGACCACAGCTTCGTTGGCTTGGTTGATAGCATCACGACTATAGCCATTGAGCAGCGTATCAGCACGGTTGAGATCCGTGAGGATGAAGCGATACATCTTATAGAACGGTGCACGCGGGTTGTTGTAAGACGAGTCTTGCGTCGTCGTTGTCGTTACGATAGGCACCGTCAGACCATAGATCTTGTTGCTTGTTGCCTGGTCGTCGACTTTGCTGTACCCAGTCTTCTGATACTCGTAGAGTTGAGCCATATTAAAGTAAGACAGCGCTCTGTAAACCAAAGCATTACCTACATATCCTGCACCATCATCTGACGCAGCGTGTACATTTGTGCCCGCTTTGAGTACAAGGTTGGCCTTATCTATGATGTCGTAATAGAGTTTCCAAGTATCATAAGAGTAGGTATATGTAGGACCTAAATAGTTGCCTTGACAGAAGGTAGCATAATAGTCGTAACCTGTCTTGGAAACAGGAATCTGTCCAGTCATGGCATCGAGCTCAAGCATCTGTCCGGCATAGCCACAGGCACCATAGCCTGATCCCATGTTTAACATCTGGGCGGCTACAGCGGTGTTGAGAGCCTCCATAGCTCCTGCAGAGCCATTGACCTGCTCCTGCGTCATGCCATTGGTTGGATATTCTTCATCCAGGCAACTGGCAAACAAAGGTAAAGCCAGAGCCGCGGCAACAATCGATTTAATATATATCTTCATATTATTTGCGCTTTATGAAATGAAACTTTACCATTAGAACTTCACAGTCAGACCTCCGGAGATGGTGCGTATCGGTTGATAATAAGTGAAGCTGTTGGAAGAGCTTGTTGAGTAGACGTCCTGTACACGCACTTGCCCTGTGAGCGACGTACGTGGGTCGTAACCCTTCCGCTTTGTCCAATAATAGACATTGTCGCAAGTAGCATAGACACGGATGCTTGTCAATCCGAGTTTCTTAACCAGTGCTTTCGGAAGGGTGTATCCGAGGCTGATGTTCTTGAATGTCAGCGAGTTGTTGCTCGTCAGGAAACGGTCAGATGTGTAAGCTGTGCTCTCATCGCCATACTGGAAACGAGGAATATCGCTGCTTGTATTGTCTGCTGACCAAGCATTGAGCAAGTCCTTGTGAAGGTTGCCACGCTCAGTTGAAGCCGTAGGAGAGCCCATCAGCGTCATATAACCATAGTCGAGACCTTTACCGCCAAGCGAATAGAGGAAGCTCGCACTCAGATCGAAGCCATAGGCTGAGATCGTGGTACCGAATCCACCATATACCTTAGGGTTGGCATCGCCACAGAGATAATAGGAGGCATTGGAGTATGTGGTCGTTGTACCAATGGTACCGTCACTGTTCGTAACATACCATGTCGACTGACCTTCGCTATTCGGACCTGCATACTTAGGCATATACCAGGTATAGAGCGGCAGACCCTCGCCAATGAAGTTGTAGCTGCTCAAGTTGCGGTAGCCACCGTGACCTTCCATGGAGATGATCTTATTCTCATCAGGAAGATAGGTCACCTCATTCTTGTTGTGCGAGATATTGAAGTTCAAATTCCAGTTCACCTTGCTGGTGCTGATAATATCACCACTGACAGAGAACTCAACTCCTTTGTTCACCATATCTCCTACGTTGTCATAATAACCCGTGTAACCGATAGAGATAGGAGTCGTGAACCACAGCAGCATGTCGGTGGTTTTACGATGATAGTACTCCAAACTACCTGTCAGACGATGATGGAAGAGTTCGAAGTCGATACCTGTATTGAAGTTACCGTTCTTCTCCCACGTGATGTCATCCTTACCTTTGGTGGAGAAGCTCAATGCAGCCTGACCGTTGGCGGTAGTGATATCGTAGAAATCTGTATAACGGAACTCACCGATGTTATCATTACCTTGCTCACCGTAGCTGGCTTTGAGTTTTAGTTCATCAATCCAGTTGTTCTTCGGGAACCATGCTTCTTTGCTAATAATCCAAGCGCCACCAAGCGACCAGAAATTACCCCAACGGTGTGAAGGTGCAAAACGTGAGGAGCCATCACGACGGAAGGAGAACGAAGCGAACCAACGGCTGGCATAGTCGTAGTTGGCGCGGAAGAAGTAACCTTCCACATTATATATAGATGTGTAACCTTCAGCACTCAGCAGCGTAGAAGCTCCATCGAGCTCTTTGTTCGCAGCATAGTTCACGATGTTGTCCTTAGCTGCACCTAAGGTACCATTATTGTCGCGCGTATATTCGTGACCGAGCAAGAGATAGAGCGTATGCTTGCCGTAGGCGTGGCTCCAGTTGAGCAACTGCTGACTATTCACTGAATAGGTGCGATAAGAATAGGTGCTCAGATAACCACCCGTCTGACCCTGATAACCGTAATCAGGTGAAGCACCGGTCATATAACGGTTCTCGGTATCATAGACGTTGATGTTGAGTGTCAACTTGAAGTCTCTCAGGAAAGATATATCCGAGTAAGCAGCGAAACCGAATGCATTGCTGTTGCTGTTGCTCACAGAGAGGATGTCGTCCTGGATATAGTTGTCGCTTCGGTCATTGGGTCGGATGACGCCAGTCACCGTTCCGTCACCATAATCGTACATCTTGCCGTTGGCATCGGTGAGGATATTTCCGTTGGCATCACGGATGTATACCGGATAGATGCAAGGAGTAGTCAGTGAGCCGTAGTAGGAATAGTTGTTGTTGTTGCTGTTCGTATGGATATAACGAGCTGTACCACCTACCTTCAGCCACTTACGAGCCTGATAGTCGACCTTCAGCATACCATTGTAACGCTTGAAACCTGAGTTCGGGATAAGAAAAGAGGCTTAAAAATTTGGTAATCTCGCATAATTTTATTATCTTTGTAGTTGTAAATCAAATAGTTACAAAGATTAAACAATAAGAATTATGGAGATTACCAAGAA
>Ga0256406_1000747_pt1 | contig 56856 bp, 39 predicted proteins | sample RumenRJG_03DNA_FD_185986 | JGI IMG/M metagenome (GOLD analysis project Ga0256406, IMG submission 185986) | Bovine rumen microbial communities from Lethbridge, Alberta, Canada - RJG_03 | ecosystem: Host-associated > Mammals > Digestive system > Stomach > Rumen | place: Canada: Alberta | collected...
TATCTTATTGCTAAGGATAAGAAGCGCTGTGTCGGCCGTTCGTGCGACAGTTCGTATGCGTTCGGCGGTCTCGTTTGTGCGTGCCCGGGCACCGGTTCGGCGCGCTCGGGCGCGAGCCGCGGTGTGCTCGGGCGCGAGCCGCGGTGTGCGCCTTGCCTTCAAAACACGCGAGTTAGCGGAATACGCCGGGAAACAGTTCATTGACATTTGGACCGATTATATTTGCAAAATCGGAGACATGAAACCAAAAGAATAATAACTATGACACAACAAGAACAACTACTCCGTACATTCCACCCTGGAATGTTTTCAACTCCTGAGTCCGTGGCTCGCCGTATGCAGCCAAAGACTATCAACCGTCGGTTTATCCCGGATTGGGAACCTATGCAGAGTAACGAACTTTGTAAAACTGAAAAACTATGAACAGAAAAGAACAAATCAGAAACGCAAGTAAGGAGTGCATGGTAAAGTCCTATGCCTCGAAATTTGTAAACACTATCAAACAAAGTGCTTTCATTTCCGGCGCAAAGTGGGCTGACAAACATCCTGTTTCTCATTGGATACCCCTCGATGGCAAGCACAAGGAACCTCCCTACAAGCGTGCCATTGCCGTTTACTATCCATTAGGTGGTGGACGTGTTAACCTTGTAGAACGTAGTGAGAAAACTGGCACTCCATCGGTAAACGGCAGCTATCCCGACCAAATAGACGAATACGGATTACCAGTAATAGCAACATCACATCACGCTGCTATGATTTGCAATTATTATTCAGTCAGAGCAACAATGTGGATGGACATTGCCGACCCGACTGAAGAAGAAATCGAATATGCCAATTCTGCCCGTAAATAAAAACATGGAAGAGAACAAAGATAACATTGAGCAAGCGTTTAACGCTCGCCTTGAAGACATGCAGAAGTGGGATTTGGAGCATACTCAGCTAATTCAAATGCTTCCTTCTCACACTTACATGCCGATTATTCCTTTCACTCCCTGGGACCATGTGTCCGGCATTCCTTACGGTCAGCCTACAAACAAGTCCGTCATTCTCGAAGAGTACAAAGCGCCTGAAAAACCACAAGACTTTACTCTACATACAGATTACACCGACTTGCTACCACACGACAACATCATTCCAATTAAATACATACCAACATGGCTGAAAACGACAAACAAGAACGACAAAAAATGACAGACAATGAAAGATTGATAACAGTTGAAATAGGTCACTTTCCACAGGATATCGACGAAGCAACATACAGACAAATCATCGATGCTGCCTACCAGTTCTCAATCCAACTACCCGGACATGCCAAATGGCCTTTGTCCTGGCGCATCGACATGCAGAAATGGTTCCAGGCAGCTGCTGCCCACTTCGCTTGCGATCCCGACTTCTTAAACCCCTGGCACGACCCCGACAAAGAGCTGCCACCATCAGACACTACTGTTATTGTCGTTGTCCCCCTGCCAGGAGACTTCCGTAAATACGGTATAACCGATGCCGTCTGCCCCTCTTCAGCTAATCGTGATCCTCACGCCTACTACGACAAGTATGGCTTCGAAGAACTTCTTTACACTCCCGTCGCCTGGGCATACAAACCAAACTTCCCGGCATGGCTATTACGTAAACTTGACTCAATAAAACATTAACGATTATGGACGAAAAACATTTTAGAAAAATTACGTTCAACGAAAGTTTTGAAGCGGTCGCCTCAGCTGCTTTTGACAAGGTGAGAGTGATTTGCCAATTATCTAAAGACTATTTCCGTGAGGGTATTACAGAAGGTATTACCAACATGGAAAAATATCTAACCCCGGAAAGCTACAAAGCATTGACTACAGCTTCCAATGACGACGATAAACGTATCATCGAAGTGCGTAACCGTCTCATTGAGCAAATGGTTGACAGTTTCCTCGCTCATTACCAGCCTCAGCAACTCATTTCTGAGGTTGACACTATTGTTTCCATCGCCAACCGCTTAGCCTTGAAGAAGCACAGCCTGTCGCCGCTTCTGGCACTCTCCCTGAAGGCTCCATCGCCGACGACCCTGTTTCTCACCCCGGCTACATTGACCCACGTGTCTGGCTCAATCACGAACCACAAGACCCTTATCACCTTTAACTTATGAAGAAAATAGTAACTCTCTTTGCCGATCTCGACGGTACGCTCATTCGTACCGCCTCCGGCTGTACATTCCCCAAAGATTGCACGGATTTCATTATCCGTAAAGATGTCCTCGACGCTATACGCTCACTGCCGGACCTCAAAGTGCTTGCAATCGTAACCAATCAAGGAGGTATTCCTCAATACGTCTCTAAGCAAGAATTTGTATCTAAGCTCCGTGCTGTAGGTAGTTTTGCTAACAATTACATCGGTCATGCCGTGGTTACTAAGTTTTGCGCCTCAACCGAACCTGACGACCCTATGCGAAAACCTAACCCTGGCATGTTGGAGTATTTGGTAAAACATTCGCTGCTTGATCTTGTTTTCGACCGCAAGACCTCCCTCATGATAGGCGACGCTTCTGGCAAACCCGGTCAATTCTCTGACTCCGACTATAAGACTGCACAAAACTTCCATATCGACTACATGGACGTTGACGACTTCGTTCACACCTGCAAGTTCGCCTTACCTCCACGACCATTTAATTAATTCTCTCTCCATGTCTCCACTCTTATCTTTCATACTTGGTATCATCGTCGGCGGTGTCGTTGCTGTCATGGCTGTCTCCTGTCTTGCCGGAGGCTCCCGTGACAACATCGACGAAACCCACGACGACCACCCTCACACCATCCATTTCAACAAAGACGATTTACCACCGGTCATGTAAGCTGCAGCACGGTTGCAGCCTCAGCCGCTAAAATGTTATCATCATGCCAAAGAAGTATAAAGCCGACATTCGTGTCATTCCCGTTACTTTCTCCAACGGTCAGCCCACCAAGTACCAGGCTTTCGGACAAATACCCAACGGCGACGTCCGTATCATCGGCAACCCGTGTCCTAACCGTACCCTCGCCCTGCGCTCCCTCAAAGCTCAGTGCCGCGCCTTCTCCGAGTGCGCTGCACGTGTCCTGGAGTATATCGAAACGTCCTGCACTGACGATGAAAAGCAACAAAAGTAACCCTTTATCACCGCCACAAAGGACAAATCCAATAAATTAGCGCATTATGAAACGAAAATTATATCTCTTCACCGCGTGGCTGCACGAGTATTTCAAACACCCACTGCCAAACGTCCGTACGGCCGACTACATAGTGCCCAACCGCCTCTACGACAACTTCGGCAACGTCTGCATCTGTGTGCCACACACACACAGCGAACAGAAGCACCTTGCCCGTTGGCCCGACCGGGCCCTGCCGCTGCCATTGCTCCTGCAGGCCGCCCATTCCCCCAATCCACTCCATGAGCTTGACAACATGTATGCCCAGCTCTTCAATAGGATTAAGACTGAGGACATCCCAGCTCACTGCAATTTCTGCGACTTTTACCGCTACGGACTTCCGTGCCCGCTGCACAACCACTTCCGCGATGGCTCGCCCGTTTGCGACACACATAAGTACATCATCATTAAACATCAGAAATGACAGACAAACATACCATCAGCCTCAACCACCATCAGCGCCGTTATCTCGATGCCAAACGCAAGCGTGAGGCTAAGAAGCATAAAGGCAAGTCTAACCCCAACCGTGTTGAACTTACGGATCACATCGTCTACACCGACGACTCCTACAAGGATAAGCACAAGCTCTCAGGCGGCAAGGCCATGGAGTATCTAAAGAAGCGTATCGCCGACAAAAACAAGATATTCCACTTGCCTAAGTTCGTCAAGTCCGTGCGCGAGAAGTTCCTCACCACCGCCCTTCTCATCAATCGTGACGGTCATGAACGCTCTTTCCTGCCCGACAAACCGCCTCGCCACTGCCTTTTAGTTCATCACAATGTCGCTGAGGCTCTTGTTTCAGGTGTCTGCATGTTCGCCCGTATCACGTCCAACGTCGACGACGATAACAACATTATTGATGGCTCCTGGGCTATTGTTCCTGCCGAGTACCGCATGATGCAAGCCACGACCATACAGACGCTTCGCCGTCGTCCGTTCTGGCTCTTCCGCCGCTATCACTATGAGATAAGCTTTGATGGGCGAGTACAGCCTGCACACCTTCTCTTCGACTACGGTCTCAACCCTGAGTCTCGCCGTCAGCGTCTCTTTGTCACCCGTGAGTACGTGCCTATCCGTGGTACCGACAAACAGAATGACTACTTCCGCCTCTGGCTCCACAAGCCCGGCAAGTAACTTTTCCGTATGCCGTTGCTCTGCAACGGCGCAAAGGTTATGTAAGCTGCATCATCGTTGCAGCCTCATCATCAAAACAAAGTATATATGAAACAGCAAATACGTTTCCGGGGACTCTCCCTTGCCAAAGACGAGCAAGCCGTACAGAATGGCGAGTTGTCCTTGTGTGCCAATGTTGAGCTGCACGATGGCGCGCTGCGTCCGTCCGTCCTTACTGGCACTACTATCGCCAACCGGCTTGCCGACGCTGACGACAACGACTGTCGCCTGCTATACGTCCATGTCACTACCGCCTACACACATATCATCGCTTACTGCGATGTCACCATGCGCCTCTCCTGGTTTGAAAAAGACGGCAAGCTCGGCGGTACCATCGACCACGACTTCAACGACGGTGTCATGTCTATCGATTCCATTGGCAACACGCTCGTTGTTCTCGACAAAGATGGCATCCACTATATCCTCTACAAAAACACCGCCAGCACCTACAAGTATCTCGGGCAAAAGCCGCCGTTCCTCTCCATACAGTTTACCCTTTCAACCAACTATTCAGCCGACTACGAAACGGGCGGTATCTCCGTTGACGGCTCCGCTGAGGGTTTCGACTGTGCCTTTCAGCAAACCACAGTCGGTTGTGGAGACGCTTTCTCCAAGTCTCAGAAGTCTACCGCCTTTACCAAGGGTGAGACACAGCTAAAAGTCAAGACTGACAAACAGTCTGACATCACTGAAAACGTCTGGGCGCTGGTCAACCGTACCAACAGTCAGATAGCCAAGGCTGGCCACTTCTATGCCAACTTCTTCATCCGTTATTGCTACCGCCTCTACGACGGCTCCATGATCATGCACTCCGCGCCTATTTTCATGCCTGTCCTGGTACCCGGCAACTACCTGGTCTATGTCTGCAACGCGCACATGGACGACGACCATACAGTGGGCCTCGATGATACCATCAAGATACACCGCAAGGACACCACTGGCAAGGACTATTCTTTCAGTATCTCCAAGCTCACATTCATGTACTACCCACGAAACGTCTCTGTCATATACACCTGGCGTAACGATAACGCTACTGCTGAGGCACTCAGAGACTGGAGCGATATAGTTTCTTCCATCGACGTTTTCATCACGCCGCCCGTAACACGTACCGATCCTGCTCAGACTATCAAGACTTGTGTCTATCAGCCCGACAACTGGGGATTGAACGCAAAAAATGCACTCGGCCTCTACAATACTTGGGAAAACGTATGGTACTACAACAACAATACCGACCGGGAATGCAAGACCACCGTTGCCTTCCCCGGACTTTCCAATCAAGGCTACGCCGATAAGATTGCTAATCAGTCGGCTTTCTATAGAGTGTGTTCATTCAAAACGGATGACATTGGAGGTACAGGTGAGGAGCATGTGCTGCCAGTAGATCAGTCGGTAGTCGAAAACGTTTCCACACAAGAACAGATGCGCGACGATTATAAATCACATAACCTTCTCTACCCTAATGGTTGCTATGTCTACAATCATCGACTAAACCTCTACGGACTCTACGAGCGGCTGTTTGCCGGGTTCAGCTTGGGACAGATGTTCCCATATGGGCTTTTTACAAAGGTTTCCTCAGAAACCTCGTGCATGGTAAAGAAAATCGTCGTACGCCTCAACACCGACAACGGTTACAAGTACGTCGAGACGGCATCCAGTATGCTGGAGGGTATTCAAGGCTACATGCTCTTCAATTTCCCGCTTTTCTATCCGGATGCCAGGGCCGACCGCATGTATGTAAATTATTTCACATATGACACTGCAGCGCCCCCTACGGCAACAGAACACTGGGCCGAGTTCAAGCTTACTGCCTGTAACGAGCTCAATGGTTCCATGCATGTGGGGGCATTCACTACCAACTATCCCACAACCTCAGCTCCCTCCTACAATGTCGATGATGTTGTCACGATGTACAACCGCATCTACACCTCTGAGCAAAACGACCCTTTCTACTTTCCTGTTGAGGCTATCAACTCCGTGGGTACCGGTGACATCATCGGTCTGGCTGCCACAACCCGTGCGCTCTCGCAGGGCCAGTTTGGACAGTACCCGCTCATGGCTTTCACCAAAGATGGTATCTGGGCTCTCCAGGTTTCTTCCACGGGTACTTACTCAAGCATTCACCCCATCAGCCGTGAAGTGTGCGTCAACGACGCTTCCATCTGTCAGCTTGACCAGTCCGTTGTCTTTGCCACGGATCGTGCGTTGAGCAAGGTTGTGGAGTCGTCCGTGGCTCCTTTCTCCGACATTCTCGACGGCCCTTTCTTCCACATTGCTACGGCTCTGCCTAAACTCGCTGAGTTCTTTAAGTCCAATGCCGACATCACGCAACTCATAGGTTTCGACATTCCGCCTATCGACTACTTCAAGCAAGGACGTGTCATTAACGATTATGCCAACAACCGACTACTCATTCTTCCCATTGCCTATTCAGCACAACAAGCCACGGCTAAGTCCCAGGCTTCCGCCAAGGCTGCCTATCCGTCAGCCTCTCAGCAAAACAAGGTTGTAGCCCTGGTCTATTCCATTCGTGACGATGCGTGGTCTACTATGCTCGTTGACCGTCCGCTCGCCGTCCTCAACTCCTATCCTTACCCTTATCTGCAACATCAAGATGGACGGGTCTTTGTCCTCGACAAGAAGTACGACTACACCGACGCTACACTCCATGAGGGACTTATCGTCACGCGCACGCTCACCTTCGACCAAACCATGCTCGCTGTCACTGGCTTCGACCATCAGACTGACGCTCGCAACGTTCCCTTGCTATTCCTCTTCGGCTCCAACGACAACCGCCGATGGCACTACATTGGGTGCAAGCGTTCCATACTTGCCGACTATCTGCCATCTCACCCTTATCGTTTCTTCCGGCTCGCCCTCTCCCTGAGCCTCGATGCCTCTGAGAAGTATTTCCAAGCCAATCTCGACATAACCCAAAAATACGAAAAGCTATGACCAAACTTTCCAAGGCTGCGTCCTCCCTCGTTTACCGTCTCCGTTCCCGTGGCTTCCGCATTGATACCGCCAAGCGCACCGTCCTTGTGAATGTTCCCAATGACGGCAAAGTTCCTGATTTGTCGCCGCTTCACCGCCTCCGCTCTGAGTTCGGCTTCCAGGTGCTCACTTCCTTTGCTGAGGAAACTACTCGCGCACGGGTCTACATATCCGGGCCTATCGCCCATTACGACCTCGAAGAACGCAAAGCGGTTTTCAATGCTGCCAAGAAACAGTTGCGCAAGATGGGTTATCTGCCTGTCAACCCCATGGACAACGGCTTGCCGCAACCCGGCGACTGGCGCGACCACATGCGTGCCGACATCGCCAACCTCCTGCGCTGTCAGTACATCTACTTCCTTCCCGAATGGCAATACTCAAAAGGCTGCCGACTTGAACTTGACGTTGCTATGTCCTGCGGCTTGAAGGTATTGAAGTTCTGAGAAGGTTGTCTCCGTCGTTGCTCTGCATCGGCTCCCTGTATCCCAAGGCTATGACGGCTATAGTGGTTATCGCTGCTATAGCCGTCTACTTTGTTTATTCCGTCTATCAAGTCTATAAACAAAAAATCCGCCCGCTCCCTCTCGGGAACAGGCGGCCGCTAACCTAAAAACAATCTAATTACTATGAAAAACCTAATACTTATTAACTATATACATAAACATTAAAGTAGTACTCTGTTGCGTTCCGCACCTTTCTGCGTGCGCGGTCTCCTTATATCCAGCTTGCCTTTCTTCTGTTGAAGTTCTCACGCATGTTGAGATCGTGGATGATATTGCTGGAGTCCTCATCGTCTGCCAGGCCCTTGTATTCACCTGCCTTATCAGCAAGCTGGTCTTGCAAGAAGCGGTACATGCACCAGTCCACTACATACTTGTGTATCGAGCTCTTCAAGTGGTCGGTCACGGCTGTGTTGAAGTTCTCTATCTCCAGTGCTATAACGACGTTCTCGTAATTGATCACCTCGTTGCCGTCTTTGTCCGTCGTGATGTCCTTCACAAGACGCTCCAGGGCATTGGTGTCTGTCGTGCGCCCTACCTTCAACCATCGGCTGCAATACACCTTCACCTTGCCAAAAGCCTCTGTCACGGCGCGGCAAATAATACTGCGTGTCTCTGGGTTGTCTGGCTCCATCACGTTTGCCTTGATGTCGGCAAGCGCGTCGTCCTTCACTGAAATGCTTATCAGGTTACACTTGGCGAGTATGTCGTTGCACACCTCGCCCAAGTCAAACGTAAGCGTAATCTTTTTCTTCTCAGCCATAGTTATATCTTTTTATCGTATCCTTGATTATGTCTTATTATCCTTCCGGCTTTGTCAAAGTCTGTCTCCCAAAGTAAAGGAGAAGTGCCGCTCCAGTCCGTGAAGTCATGCCTGATGTCCACTGTGTCGTTGTCCTCGTTCCTGTCTCCGGCTTCCGCCTCGTTTCGCTTGCCTGCGTTCACGTTGTCGTTCTTGCTGTGCCGTTCTTCGGCTTTCCCGGAGTAGTCACTCGTGGCTTTATCTTTATCGCTGTTGCGCTCATCGGCTTCATCAGCATGCAGCCCGACCGCTTTGTCTGCGTCCGTGCCTCGCTCTATAGCCTCAGCGTTCAGCGTGTTATCGTCTTTCTCATTATCCGCCGCCCGTTCCGCAAAGCTCTTGATTTCATCGGCTGTCCCTATGCTTTCATCGGCTGTCCTTTCGTTGGCCTCAACGTTAAAAGGATTATCCGCCTTTTCGCTGTCCGCTGTCCGTTCTGTATGCCGTTGCTGAGCAACGGCGGCTTCGCTGTCGGTGTCTTTGCCTCTTTCTCCTGCCTCAACGGTGTATGGGTTATCGTCCTTCTCATTATCCACCGCCCGTTCTGCAAGACTCTTGCCTTCATCTTCGGCCCCTATGCTTTCATCGGCTGTCCTTTCGTTGGCCTCAACGTTAAAAGGATTATCCGCCTTTTCGCTGTCCGCTGTCCGTTCTGTATGCCGTTGCTGAGCAACGGCGGCTTCGCTGTCGGTGTCTTTGCCTCTTTCTCCTGCCTCAACGGTGTATGGGTTATCGTCCTTATTGGTATCGCTTCCCCTTTCCTCTGCGTCGCTAAAGATGGTCTCTTCGCTCTTATCGCTGTCGGAGGCTCGCTCATCAGCCTCAGCCGTATATCCGCTCTCGGTTTTATCCTCATCTGTTCCGCGACCCTGTGCGCTGCCGTCAGTCTCTTCGTCTTTGTCGGTCTCCCCGGCTCGCTCCTTCTCGGCAAAGCCAAAGCTCTTCAAACCCACGATGTACACTATATCGTCCAAGTCCTGCGCTGCCATTGCCTGGTAGTCCTGCTTTACCGATATGCCCTCAAAGTCGTTAAGCCAACCTGCCGTAACCGTGTGAACAAGGTAGTCCTGAACCTTGTTTTTCAGCAACCCTTCAAGCCGTGTCGGCCAACTGCGGCTGACGTTCAGTTTCAGCTTGTAGTCCTCGCCGATGGCTTGTAAGTCAAATTGTGCGCTGCTCTCTTGTAGCCACTTCTCCAGCCGTCGTTCCAGGTCACTGATGCCCTCTCTGTAATAGATGTCCAGCTTCGGGCCCTCTGAGTCGCTTGCCCAAAGCTGTTCAAAGGAAGGTGTGCCGCCGTTATGCTGCGATATAGTTACGGAGATACCTTCCGTTATCCCCATAACGCCCTTCCTTGATATGACAATCTCTATTTTCATGCCACAAATTTAATTTTTCTTCCTCCTTCCACCGTCATAAAAACGCAATCGCCTGAATGGCTGTGCTCCCGTCGCTTGCGATGTCTCTAAGGTCGTGTAAGCTGCGACATCGTTGCAGCCCTTTATATATTCCTTCTGATCTTCTTTCTCAACCACCACACAAGCACGCCTATCCCGGCAATGATGGCTATTGCTGCAATCGCTATCGCCGCCGTGCCAAAGTCCATCTTTACCTGCTCCCATCGGCTCAGTTGCCTTTCCACCGGGTAAGGTACCTGCACGCTGTTCTTTTTCAACGCCGACGCTGAGTCGCTGGTATTGGTCGTATTCTTGCTCTTCTGCTTCTCGTAATACACGAGTTTCAGCGTATGCCAGTGCTCTATCTTCACCGTATCTCCGCTCATCGACATTGCCATGCTATCCTTTTGGAAAGTGAAGTTGTGCTTTTGCACGGAGTCTTTCACTGTGTCATGCACAGTCTTTACCCTGTCTTTATACTCCGTCCGCACATTCTCCACCGGCACGTACTTGGTAGTTCTGCAACCTACAAGTAGTGTGATGATGGCGCAAGCTATCGAGCCCAGCAGCCACCCTCTTATTCTATCAAAATCTATCATATCTATTGTTTCTATAGCTTCTATAGCTTCTCTAATCCCTATTAATATCTCCGTTCTGTAAGCCGCTGCTGAGCAGCGGCCACTATCATATCCCCGCGTACTCCGTCTTTGCGTCAAAGCTCGGGCACTCCTTCACCCATTCCCACTTGTCCACCTTCCCGTTGTGGTTCTTGTCAGGCGATGTGTCCCGGTGTCCCTTGATGCTCCCTTTAGGCAGATGGTATTTGGCAGCCAGCTTCTTCAGCAGTACTCTCAACGCCTCCTTCTGTGCAGCCGTCCTCGTGTCCTTTGCCGCCTTCCCGTCAGCTGTCAGACCGCCTACATAGCAAACGCCTATCGAGTTCGCGTTATGCCCTTGGCAGTGTGCGCCAATCTCATTTTCGGGTCGTCCGGCATGCACCGTCCCATCCCGATAAATCACATAATGGTAGCCGATAGTCTTAAACCCTCTCGCCTTATGCCAGCGAGTAATGTCCTCCACGGTGTAGTCCTTGCCCTCTGCCGTTGCCGTGCAATGCACGATGATTTCATTTATTTTTCTCATCTTTCTTCTTTTCATCCATTATTTCAAATGTGGCTTTCACAAAGTCCTCGCTCACATGCAACTTATTGGCTATCTCCCCCACAAGCGCGCCGCGTATCAGTCTTAGGAATGGTAAGTTAGGAAATACTATAAGCGCATTGCCCATCGACGACCACAACTCCACCAACGTTATTATCGAACAGATCACCGCCGTTGTCAGGGTTACGCTGTCGCCAAGCATTTTGTCTATAAAGCAAAAGGTCAGTATAGCCGTGCCGTAAACGGCAAGCTTGCCAAGCGTGTCCCTCATCAGCTCGCTCGTGGCGAAACGGTGCATTTTCAATGCCGCCGCCAAACCCCAAAACAAGTCAAGCGCAACAACCACCACCACAAAGGTGATGGCCATTCTGTGGTCAACAATGGCATTCAGGACAACCAGGGCTATCCCGGCTACCCAACCCCAAATGGTAGAGAGTATCATTAATAGTTTCTCTATGAAGTGTGCAATAAATTTTTCCATCTTCCTCAACTTTCATCTATCGTTCCTTCAAAATAATAGCCTCGCTTGTTCCGTATGACGGTCGGCTGTGGCAAGCCTTTTCCCGGTGGCAAGGTCTTTAGTACCTTTGCCGGAGGGAGTTTCTTCAGGTAGGTTGCCAAGAATTGGTAACCGCCGCCGATAAACCGTTTCCGACCCTCGAAACGTATTTGCAGCTTCACATAGTCCGTACCGGCTTTCTTCTCGCTCGGTCGTACCTCGAAGTCCAAGAGTTCTATGTCTCTGTCAACTACCTGGTCTATCTTTATCTCGTCGCCCTCAAAGGGTCGCTCTATCTTCTGTCCTAAGTCTGATAATGCCATTGTAGATGGTTTGTTGTCTTGTTGGGTTATTCTCCTAATGAGGTTTCTTGCGTCACAGTGGTCGGCTATGCCTTTGTAGCTCGGTACACTCGACTTCTTGTGCCGTTTCCGGGCAAAGCTCTTCTTCACCCGTTTCCTCAGTAGCGTAAATCCTTGGAAGTACACATAGCCTGCAAAGTCCAGTCCGCGCTCGCCTCTGTGCCGCCCTAACGGGTACACCTGCCTTTTGCCGTTCAGTTCCTGGTGCAACTCGTACCAAATGAAGTTCCTTATTCGCCACTTCCATGTCTGCAGCTGCGCTTTGTCATCGCTGATGATCACCATATCGTCCATATATCTGAAATACCATTTTGCTTTCAGCGTTTCTTTCACATAGCGGTCTATCAGTGTTAGCACGATGTTTATCCATAGCTGGCTTAGGAAGTTGCCTATCGGCAAACCTTCGTTGTCGCCGTTGAAGTTCAGCAAGTCAAGTAGCTTCAACATGCGTGCATCCTTGCAGTAGTGGCGGTTTATCTCTGCCAATAGCTCGTTGTCTACAGTCGGGTAGCATTTCTTGATGTCTATTTGCAGCACGTATAGCCGTCTGTGCCTCGGATAGCTGTTGATGGCTCGCTCCACCTTCTTGTTGAGGTTGTAGCGTGCTATCTTCGAGTTTATCCCTCGCCCTACAAGGCATGCGTAACTGTCGGTCGTAAAGCTCTGCGTCCACCTCGGTCTCAGCACAAGCGATATAGCGTGCTGCACTCCTCGGTCGGGAAAGAAAGGAAGCTTGAATATCTCCCTCTCCTTGCCGTACTCCGTTTTCAGTAGCTCGCATGTGTATGGAGATGGCACGAATTTGTCCTCCGTCAAAAGCCTGTGCAGTTCCTCTGCGTATTTGTCAAGGTTCTTTAGTACCTTCCTTACCTTGCGGTATTTGGTCTTGCCCTTGGCTGCGTTCTTGATGGCTTCACGGATATTCTCCGTGCTGCACATCTTATCCCAGATATAACCTATTCTTTTCATTTCTTTTCTGTAGCTCCCTGCGCCCTTTGATTGTGCAAGCTCCAACATTGTTGCAGCTCGTCATGGGGTGCATAAGCCCGTGTGAGCCTTTTCGCCAGCTTTCAGCCACGCCTACAACTGCGTGTCTACTAACAGGCGGGCAACCTCGTGTCGAAAGTCCTATTGCTTTCCGTTGCCTTGTCTGTCATTTTTCACCATTCTGGTGAGGTCTCCGTGCGACTGGTCTGCACCAAGCGTTATATATGTTTATAAATCTTACTGTGCTCACTCGTAAGCTGGAACCGATGTTCGTGTTCGCATTCGACGGCTCGTTGTTCACGTTCGCATAACGCAGGACATCGTTGCCCTCATTCGCGTTGCCGCCAAAGTGAGACCCGCACGCACAGACAACCACGGTTATACCCGGTTGGCTGCAACCATTCGGTTGCAGCCAATCACGTTACTCGTAACCTGCCGACTTCGCTGCCTCGGTCACCTCTGCCACGAGTTTCTTGTAGCTCGCTACCTCGGCATTGTCGGTCTTTGCAAAGTTGCGCATGATGCGCTTCTGCGCTGCATCGTCAAACTCTTCGTCCACCGCTGCCTGTACGATGTTATCGATGGTCAGGGGCTTCTCTACCTTCTTCACAAGGTCGGCGCGATAATACTTCTTCGTCTGTCCGTTGTCGTCGATGCGCTCATGTTCGGTCACGTTGAGGGGTACAATGGCTTTTTCGCCCCAAGGGGCTACTTCCGGCTTCGTCTCGAAATAAATCTGTCTTTCCATTTCTGTTTATTTTTTTGTTAATTTATTTTACTTTTAGCGTCCGCCGCCACTTTTGTGGCGGCTTAGCTGTTGTTGTGTTCGCCGTCGCTATGCGACGGCTTTTATTGGTTTCCACCCTGTCCGGCAAGCCTCCAAAATCCGTCGGCTTGCGATTGCGTTTTCGCTTTCCGATTTCGTTTTTCGGCCTGCCTGTGGCAGGATTTTAGGCTTTCGGCCTTCGGCTTCGTTTTCGGCTTCCCTTATGCGGCAAGCTGCACACGGAAGCCGGAACCGATGTCCGTGTACGCACCCGACGGCCCGTCGTACACGTACGCATAACGCAGGACAACGAAGCCCTCAACCGCGGAGCCGCCAAAGCGAGACCCGCGCCTGGTATACTGTCCGTCCTGTGCTGAGTTATAGCCGTATGCTGTTGCATTCTCAAAGGTGCCAAGTGAGCCTCCTGAGTCTTTAATGATGGCTGTTGTTATGCCGTTAATGCTAAACATGTTCTTACCCCAGCCAAATCCTACACCGTTGTTAATGGCTACTGTGCTTACTGGCATTTCTCCTACAAGGTCGTATGTCTTCTCGAAGGTAAACTGTCCTTCTGATGTCTTGTAAGCGTTGTCACTGTCTGTAGTTAATGCCTCAACGCTTGGTGCACGGTACAACTTCATGTGGAAGCCTGATGCATCATGGTAGTGTAGGAAGTCATAACCACTGTACCACTGGCTAAGGTTTCCCCACAGTCGTGTGCGTCCACGCCAAACGGGTACTCGTATCACTGCCTCCACGGTGTACGTCTTCTGCTCGCCGCCGCTGGTGAGGGCGCATGTCAACTGGAAACTGAAACGCTTGGTCCAAATACCTGTCATCACGCCGTCGCTGAGTCCCTGTACCAAGTTGCCGTCAGCGTCCTTCACCGGCTCCAATGTGCCGCCGTCGCTGATGTTAAGCTGTGGCTCGAACATCTTCAGTACCGGGCATGAGCCGTTAAGCGTCGTCCACATATTCTGGCTTGCTGTTGCGCCGCTCAGCCAAATCTGACTGCCGAATGTTAGATAGGTGTAGGTCTGCCCGTTGTCGGCGGTCAGGCGGAAACCTGTCACCTTGCCCCAGTTGTCGGCGGTAGGTGCTGCCACTGATGAGATACCATGGCCAAGAATGTTGTTCAGGTTCTTTGTTCTGAACTCAATGAACATCAAGGCTGCTGTCAACTCAATGTCGAAGTTACAGATATTGGCATATGGGATGTTGCTCGACGGGTCGTCGTTCTTCGCACGCGCCAATGCCTCAAACTGGAAGCGGTTTTGCCAGGTTGACGGGTAGCCTCCGGCTGCTGCCGTACCGTAATCGGTTGTTGAGAAGCCTGTGCCGTTTCCTGCGCTGTGCGTACCGTTCACGCTGTCATTGCGTATCGAGCGCTGTTTGCCGTCGAGGATAACGGAGTAGTCCGGGGTCTCGCCGGGTTTACCAAGGTAGATAGCCTCATCGCCGTCGTAAGAGAATGGCTGGTCGCTGATGATGTAACGCTCGTACACCGAGTTAGTGCCGCCAAGGATAGCATACACGTCGCTCGTGTGCTGCTGGATAATGTCGCTACCGTCGCTACCGTCGAGCACGCTTGCGTCGCCGCCATCTGTCTTGCGCCAGTTCGTCTGGTTGAGGACGGCGGAAAGAGTTGCATTCTTCACGCTCGCTATCTTCATTTGGTTGTGGAAGCGCATCTCTTTTAGCAGTGACGGGTCGCCGATCATCTTGTGATAACCGTTATCGCCGCCCTGATTACTCGTGCCGCGCTCAAATTCGATACCGTAGTAGTGCTCCACCTTCGTCATGTTCTGGTCGGTGCACTCATCTTCCACTGTTAATACTAAACACTGTTTTGCCATTTTTTTCTAAAGATTTGAGTTATTATTAATATTATCGTTATCCCTCTTCACGTCCAAGGGTCGTGTAAGCTGCAACAATGTTGCAGCCTTTTCGCTTATTCCGATCTCGTGTATCCATAAAGCGTGTCCATGTTCTTCACCTGCTGGTTTATCCACTTCTCTGCTCTGTAGAGGTTGTCGGTATGCATGAATGACTTTATCGGTGAGAAGGTGCTGATGGTATGGGCTGTATTCGCTTCGAGTGCCGTCGTCGCCTTTATGCACTTAAACATGTAGTAACCCATCGTACCGTTGAGTCCAAAGCTTGCTTCTTCGTCCACAGCGTATGCCTTGGTAGCGTCAAATGTCTCACTTGCGGCGGTCTTGGGATTGCCGTCGTCGTCGGTTTCAAGCTGCCAGTAGTCGTCACGCACAATACTTTCGTTGTTACATGGGCTGTCAGGCCATTTCTCATACTCCATTGTCATAAAGTCTGTGCCTATGCGCATTTGCCAGTCTCTCAGCTTGCCAAAGATGTTGTCGGCGGTGATGACGCCTAAGTCTGCAAGCTCTTTGTAGCGTGCCTTTAGTTCCTCTGAGTATAGCAAGGTTACCCATCCCGTCGGTAGCCATGTGCTGTTGCCAAGATGGTAGTTGGTGCAGTCCGTAATCTGGTTGCCTTGGAAGTGTCCGCCAAACGACATGTCGCAATCGTATATGCCACAATGCCACTTCTTGCCGCCGTAAGTAAACCACTGCCAGTTTTTGCCGAATCCGTCCGTGTTCTTGGTGAGGTCTGAGCAAATCAGGTAGTCGATAAGCTCATCAGCGTCAAACATCGACTCAAAGGTGGTCTTTAAGGTGCTCAGCGTCTCCGTTACGTCTATCCAGTTTGAAGTGTCTGTAACGGCATTGCCTTTGTTTGTGGAGTGAATGCTCATATACAGTTTGTCGCCGTCCTTCACCCACACGCCTTTGTCGTAATTCTTCGTTGTGTCGTATGTGCCGCCGTATGATGCAAGGTTGATGTCGCCGTTGGTCGTTGATACCTTTCTCAGGTTATTCAGTGTCGTCATGTAGCCTGCAAGCTTTATGACTGCGGATTTCACCTTCACGCTGCCCGTACAGTTGAGCCAACCCGTACCCGTCTTGCCTTTGTAGTCCGGGTCGCTGTAAGTATTCTTGCTTTTCTTATCTCCAAGGGTAGGCGCATGGCTGTTGGCAAGCTCGGGGTCGGTGCAAATGAAGTATTCGGTGTCGCCGTCAAGTTCTATGTCTACCACTTGTGCCTCGGTGTATGTTGTGCCGCTTGCGTATGTTCCTGCATAGTTCTTGTCAGTACCTGCAATTTCGCCCTGGGCTATGTCTGCGTCATACTTGTAGCCTCCTGTTGCGTTGGTGTGACGCTCTGCGTAAACGAGTGCCTTGGGGTTTCTCAGTTCAAAACCGGACCAACCCACGGTGCCGTTCCAAAGATTTGCGCCGTATAGGTCGCCGTCAAGATGGATGTGATTTACCTTCTTCTTGCTAAGATGGTAGTTATCACGGTGCTTCTTCAACTGGAATGAGAATACACCGTAGAACTCTCCGTTAAGGTAGCTCATGATTGGGAAACCGTCTGGATGGCACAATGCGCCCGTATCGGTTTGTAGCTCCATGTCCTCTGTAATAGGGTTGCCAAAGCTCTTTGTTGTCGTGCCGATGGCTCCCATGTCGATAAGGTCTTTCTTCCAAGGCTTATCAAGCATGTTGCCGCGGGTCTTTACTATCTGCTCATAGAGCTGGTAGGTCACAACGCCTACGCCACGGAAAAAGTCGGTATAGTATGCCTTGGCATGGAAGCTGTCCTGAGCTACCCAGTCGCCTATCTTGATGGAAGGTGTTTCGTCGCCTATCCACACATCATCACAGAAGTCCATCGCATAGTTCTTTTTGATAAAGCCCATAGACGAATTGCCCTGTGCGTTGAGAAGGACGCGCTTCTTGAAGTAGTTGCCGTCCATATCCCAAAACTCCAACCATGCGTGCAGATTGAGCCCTTTCGCCCAAGGCATGGCGGTAATGCCTGTAATGTTTACTACTGCGTATCTCGGTGTCGGCAAGTAGATATATCCCTTCTCGCTCCAGTCGGTCTTTACTTTGATGGCTCCGCTGCTGATGAGGTTTTCAAGCTTCTTGAGGCGGCTGTCCACCTCCCTGTTCACCTTCTTCTGTTCCTCTGGAATGCCCTTCGGAGTGTATGTGCTGCCGTCCCATCGCCAACCTTGCAATATGGCTCCGCTCGGGGTCTGTATGCGGAAAATAAACTCCATGTCGTTTTCGTCGACGCTAAAGTTCTTGTTTTTCGCAACTGCCTTAATCTGCTCCCATACTGCATTTGGCAATTCAAACTTAGAGCAACAAACGGTGCCGTTCCATCGCAAACCAAAGAGTAGGTTCCTTGCCGTGTCCTGGATCACAAGCGCATAACCCTTGTAGTCGCCTTTATCCACCGTCACGATGTTGCCGATAGTAAGTGCGTTCACTATTGCGCCGCCTTTTCTTGTGATGGCAAAGAGTAGGTTGTTCTTCGAGTCGGCAATGGCAAAGAGATAGTTCGGATTTTCCACAAGGTGCAAACGCTTTTCTATGTCGCTGACACGCTTGTTGTATTCCTCCAATGCTGCCTTCACTGCCTCCGGCATACCCTTCGGCTGGTACACCTCGCCCGTGCCGCGCATGATTGCCCACAGCACGTTGCCTATCAGGTCGCCGATGGCGTATGAGTATTTGTCGTTGACAATCTTCTTGAAGTTCGTACCGAAGATGTCTGTCGTCTCCTTTGCCGTGGCTGCCTGCTTCTGGGCTTCCTCGGCGGCTGCATGTGCTGCCTCTGCCTGTTCCCCTGCCTCCGTTCCGTTGGTTTGGGCAAGATTGGCGGCTGCGTTGGCGGCATCTGCGGCTTCCTCAACACCCGTTGCGTCGGCAAGTACCTGTACTTTGTCGGCGGTCTCTTCAAAGGTTGCGCCACTCGTGAAGTCTTCCAGGGCAAAATAGGTGCTACGCTTGTACCTAAAGGAGTCCAGCTCCTTGTATTCAGTATTAGGGGCAAACTCTCCCCGGTTCCTGAAACCGATTTTTGCTAATGCTTTTGCCATATTTGTTATGCTTATTTATTGTTCTGTGGTTGTATTAGCTGCAACAGTGCTACAGCCTCATCGTGCGAATAATATTCCGTCTATCTCCTCGAATACCGGACCTTCATAGCCTACCGGATAATCTATCATCAGTTGCATGCTCTCATAGTCCACATACAGCTTTGGCATGTACGTCAAGCGTCCGTTATACATCAGCACGTTGCCCTCGACAAAATAGGCATATTCTTCGCCCGTTCTCAACGGCTCGTTGCCGATATAGCAACCTTCCACCTTGCCGTTCTTACCTCGGATCACGTACAGAACGCCTTTCTCAATGTCGCTTTCCTCGTATTCCTGCCAGGTCATTATCTCCACTACGCCGTGTGGCATTACCACTCTGCCGTTCTTGCGCTTGATACCTACAAGTAGGTTGCGTTTTTTATCGACAATGGCAAAGATGTATTCGTCGTTTATCTCGAAGTGCCAACCCCTGAGTTCTATCAGTCGGTCGCGTACCTCCTTGCTCATGCCCTTATCATATTCCACCGTGCCGTCGTGCGTAATACCAAATACACGGTTGCGCTTTTTGTCGGTGATAAGGAACATGTATTTTGGATCTTCCCTCAGCTGCCAGCCGTCTATCTCTTTCAGCCTGTCGGCAATCTCGGCAAACTTCTCCCTCGTTTCGTCGCTCATGCCCTTTGCGTACCACACTGTACCGTCCTTCTCTATGCCAAGAAGTATGCTGTGCACTGCGTCCTCGATGGCATAAAGCCATTTGTCGCTCTTGATGAGTCGCAACGGGGTTTGATGCACGCCGCCCTCTGCGTCCCTCACTATCGTGCGTTCGTTGATGTCCGTCTGGCGCATACCCTCGCGCTCGTCCCATATCTGCTGGGCGAGTGCCAGGATACCGTCTACGGTCATGGCTTTCAGTATGCCGAATATGTTTATCGCGTTGTTGAGTTTCATGCTATCTGGTAGTTATATGTTCCCGTTATAATGGCGTTGCTCGACCTGTAACACTTGTAACCGTCCGTCGTCTCTACGGCTTCCATCGGTACATCAAAGCCTCCAGATGTCACCTTACTGATGTTCATCGTATCAGGTACGCACAACCACAAGTAGTTTCCGTCCGCTGCGTTGCTGATGATGTAGTTGCCGCTCGGAGTAATCTTTATAGGTTGTTTGCCAAGTGCTTTTATGTCAAGGTCTGTTGCAGCCTCAGCTGCCGCAAAACCGAAATACATAGCCTTTACCATCGTCACTGTCTTTGTCGTTTCATCGGTCATACCCTCAGCCTCTACATGCAGTGTGATGGACGTGCTGCCCTCTGCGTTCACGCTGATGGTCGCCGTCTTTGCGCCCTCTATCACCTGCATTGCCTGTCCGCCAACTCTCAGGCTCAGTGCGGTCGGCGTAACGTTGGCGTCCCTGCGCTTCACCGTCCAACCAAGTGTTACCGTCTGGGCTTCCCCGGTATATTCCAATAGCTCTGGTGTTGCTGTCAGTGTAAGCTGTAGCGGCCATTCCGACTGTTCCAGTGCCAACAGTCGTGCGTCGTGCGTCGTGTCAGCGTCGCCGCGGCTCGCTGCCTCAGCGTTTATCTTGGCAAGGAGGTCTGCGTCCTCGCTCTGGAGGCTCGCTACCTCAGTGTTTATCTTTCCTTCAAGCTGGGTGTCTGCTGCCGCCCTCGCTGTTCCCTCGGCTGTTATCTTGTTGCCAAGGTCGGTGTCTCCAGCTTTTCGTGCTTCTGCTTCTGTGTTGTCGGCTGTCTGCCTGGCACTGGCTTCATCGTCAATGCGCTTGCCAAGTGCTGTGTCAGCTGCTTCCCGTGCACTTGCCTCGTTGGTGTCGGCGGTCTCGCGGGCTGTAGCCTCAGCATTGATTTTCCCTTCCAAGGCGGTATCTGCCTCGGTGCGGTTTTTCGTCTCCGTTTCAAGGTCGTCTTGAAGGGTCTTGACCATCTCCGACATGCCGCTCCACTTCTCATCCCAGTAGGTGTCACGCTCTGCGTTCACCGTCCATGTGCCGCGGTCTGCGTTCCAGTAGTGCGCCCAACCGTCTATCTCAACATAGTCGCCTTCTGCGCCTCCGTTGGGATATTTCCTGTTCACCTCGTAGATGGTGGCAAATTTGCCCTTGTAGTGGGTTGAAGTTCTGTCTATCGTCGATGTGTCAGCCATTATCGTTATCCTGTTTTGCTCTGTTTGTTGCTCTGTTGCGTATGCCGTGGCTCTGCCACGGCTCTATGGTTGTGTAAGCTCCAACACTATTGCAGCTTCCTATAGTTGCCCTAATGCGTAAAATTTCTCTGCAAGCGTGCTCTCCTTCTTGGCTTCCATGAATACTCCTGCAGCCCGGTATAGCACGGCTTTCTCGCAAGCCTCCGTCAATGGCACGTTCAGGTATTCCGTGTTCACGTCCTCCGTCTTGCCGTCGTCCTTGGTTGCCGTCGTTGTCTCGGTCTCAAGCTCCGGCTTGGGTACATAGAGAAATTTGTCTATCTTGTGGTCGTAAACGCTGTCGAGTGCCGTGCCGTTTTTGGCATAGCGTCCTGCCGTCCAGTACACCACCGCCCGTCGTCCTTCATCGTCATAGCCAAGCATGGCTTTTGGCTTCTGGGGGGTGCCGCGGCTCCATCGGCTCGCTTGCATCTTTGCCTCGTCGCTCTCTGCGTCCATGAGCGATGTTACCGTTCCTGTCCACGACCTTAGTTTCAGTTCGTACAGCCTCAGCCAGTCGTCTGGGATCATCACAGCGCCGCGTCCGTCCACGTACTCTGTCTGCGCTGCGTCATAGTCATAGTCGCCGTCGATGGAAAGTCCTGACGCTACGGGCTTAGGCACAAGCACGCTCCTGGGGGCTGCGCCTGTCACCTGCTCCGCGCCTGTCAACAGTGCTTCCCTTAGCTCCGTGTCTTTGTCCTCGGAGAAGTCGTCCTCTCCGTCCGTGCGCTTCACGTCGTCGATGATGACGTGCAGCCTGTCCAACATGTCAGCAACCTTTAGTTTCATGCCTCAATAGCTTTTATTATGAGTTTTACCTTGTGCTTCTTTGCCTCTGCCACTACGCTTTCTGGCTTCTTTAGCTGGTTCTTGGGTATCTTGTATTCCTTGCTTACCCAGTCCTTGGCCTGTGTGATGTTTGTAAATACCCTTTCCTCCATCTTCGGCTGCTTGGGCTTCTCTTCGGCTGCTTTTGCCGCCTTGGTTTGGGTACTGCTCTTGGCTTTCTTCTCTTCCGGCTTGGTGGTCTCTTTGATGGCTCCGCGCCTGAACATCGACGTGCACCTGATTGCCTCGGCTACCTTTCTGTCTGTGGTCTGAAACATGCTTGAACTGCCTTGGTAAGGGTCGCCAAAGGCTACAAGCCTCGGTATGTTGTCTATCTCTACCTTGAATATGTACTGCCTCTCTGAGGCGAATTCGAATACTTCCATTCTTTCATCGTTTTTAGTTTACCCCCCTCACCGTCTCTTAGATCTTGTAAGCTGCAACGGTGTTGCAGCAACATAAAAATGAGCCCCGGCCCGCTTGGTTTCCCTTGTGGGACGGGGCTCGCCGATGAAAGGAGGATGTTTGTTTATGCTGCCTGTAACTCGTCGGTCACGCCGTCCTTGTCAAAGTCTGGACGGTGTACACGTGCGTGGGCGTTAGGGAAGTAAAGTGTCCAGCAACTGAACTCTTCCATAACAACTGCGTTGGAGTTACGGATAAAGAGGTCTTTAAGGTTGTACTCCTTGCGCTGCCAGTTGCCGAATACCCATTTCTCCAAGTATCGCGGATCGAGTAGGAAGGCACAACCGTTATAGCCCATATAGTTGAATGCGTCGTGACGATAAATCATAATCTTGGTACCCATCGAACTGAAGCTCTCAAAGTCCAAACCCCAGTTCTGGTAGTTCTGCTCCGTCTGCATGATAAGTCGGCGGTTGCTCTTCAGGTTGCTCAGTGCCTGGTAAATGAGGTTGTCGACGAACAACAGCTTTGTGCGGCTGCCGTTACCTGCGTCCTGGATGGCAAGGTTCACAAAGTTTGTCAGCTCCTTCTCTGAGATGATGTACTCCCAAACCTTCTTCTCTACGGTGCTGCCATCGCCCTTGCCGGCATCAACCTTTACGGTCACCTGCTTGGAAGTGCCGTCCTCGCCCTTCTCCATCTTTGGTGCCCAGTGGCCAAGCTGAATGTCCTTGCCTGCTATCCAGTAGATACCGCCTGTAGTGTAGACGTTACCGTTCTTGCCGTAACGGGTGATAGCCTGTACACCGAACAGTCCGCTGCGCTCCATGCCGCCGCGCATATCGTCCATCGCAATGCGCTCCTGCTTGGAGAAGTCCCAGTCTACGGCTTTCTTCGACATGCGCTCGATGATACTCTCCTCGACCTGCATGATAAAACGCTGGCAATACTGCTGACTTGGGTCTGGTAGCTGGTAGTAGCTGGCGGTCTCAACCTCCATTTCGCCTGCCGCACGGCCAAGGCGCAGCATAAGCTCGCCCTTCTTTATCTCCGGCAAGTCCCAACGGTTGCCACGGGTGTCGTTCTTCTTGCCGTTCACGGCAATGACTACCGGGTTCTCTGATGTGTCCTGAGCCACTACACGCACCATAAGCGGTACTAAGGTGTCACGGGTCACACCGTCTGCCTTGTAGCCCATCACGTTAGGGAAGAGAATTGTGTCCATTGAGTCGAACACTACCGGGTTAAGCGGCTTGATGGCGTGTGCGCTGCCGTCTGTTGTGGCTTCGATGGCTTCGTTGAGAGTGGTCTTGATGGGTCGCTGACCTATCTGGTAGTAGTGTACCACCAAGTCCGTACTCTGGTTGGTACGGCTCGCTGAGCGCAATATCTGATCGATAGGGCAACTCTCCAACTTCATTTCACAGATACGTCGGTTGATCTGCTTAACGTAGTAGTTGAAGTCTTTCAACTCGCCCTCCATGTGCTCCTGGCTCTGGGTGCGTGTGTTGGCTCCGCCTACACCTGCGCCCGGACCGTCAATGTTCCCGATAGGGTCTTGAATGGCGGGGTCGTCTGCCATTGCGTATGCACCGCCGCCGCTGAGGATCATGGTAAACGCTGCTACCAAAAATCCTAACCATTGTCTGAAATGTTTCATCTGTCTGCTTTGTTTAAATTATGTTGTTATTGCTATCCTGTTTGTTAGGGTTGTGTGTGCTGCAACATTGTTGCAGCCCTAATGCTCGTACCAGTATGGGTCATAGATAACGTCATCCGTGCTTGTTCTCGAGTGCAACCCTCTTACGAGTTTGCCGCCGCCTTCAAGCTTGCCGTGGACGGTTTTCTCACCGCTGCCGTTAATCCGGAAATATCGGTCTTTTCTGTCCATCCTACATCGTGTATGCGTTGCCCATCCTGTCAAGGGCCGCAAGCGTCGGGTCTTCCTTATCGCCGCTCTTTGGCTTGCCGCCGCCGCCACCCTGGTCGGGTGGAAGGTTGCGTCTGCGCTCCTGCTTGTGGGCGAACATGTCTATACGCTCATTCTTGCCGCGCTTATAGCCCCTGTCCTCGCTCTCCTTCATCTTCACGTCCCAGTCTTTGATGTGGAACAGCCGGATAAAGTCGTCTTTCTTCAACTCAAAGCGGCTCGCACGGGCCACAAAGCCGTTGTCAGCATCGTATATCCAGTCTATCAGGTCTTTCACCTGGTTTTCTTTGTATCCGCTTTCCTTCAACGCTTTGTCAAGCTCTGCGTCCTCTTTCTTGATGCGGTCGTCGAGTCCGGCTTTAAACTTTTCATCGTCTTCCTTCTCCTTCTGACGCTGCGCCTTTCTCGCTGCAAGCTTCTCCTTTGCGCCGTCCTTATCCTCTAAGTAGTCGTTGAAGAAGTCCATGTGCTTGGTGAAAAGGTAGTCCTCCAAGTCGAAAGGTGTGCCGTCGGCGTTCTTGCCGCTAAGTAGTCCTGCCATCATCTCTGGTGCAATGTCGCTCTTGCTGATGATGTCGTTGAAACGCTTGCGCTGGGCTGCGGCTTCGTCGTCTTTATCAAGCTGGTCGGCGGCGGCACCATAGATAGCCTCATCGTCGTCTTGGTTGAAGTCTGGGTTGCTCTTGCTGAAACGTGCTGCAAGTCGCTCCCTGCCGGTGGGTTTCTTGGCTGCGTCGCCGCCTTTGGGGGTTGTCTGTGGATTTGCCATTTTCCTGATTTTTGTTTTTAATTTCCCCCAAAGTTAAACGATGTTACGACTGTAAAAGCCATAAAAAGTAAAACCTAACCGACTTTTCAAAAATTACCTGAGCCATTGACGTTTAAATTTCACTCTTTTACAACGGATTATAAAATATATTTTATAATTTTGCGAAGTGTATTTGTTATATGAAACACAAGGGCTCCATATCCCAAACATACCTGAAACGTGATGCGGTCATTCTGCCTATGCTACTCCGGAAAGCTCGCAATCTGGCTTCATGGCCTACGACGATGCAACAGTTGTGTTACATTGCCGCCTCGCTGCCGACTCCTTATTTCTGCATTGCCGATGATGCTGCACTCGACTATGTGCGCAAGCGACATCTGCACGGCATTGTAAAGACGTTCCGCACGACGTATCGGCAAAGGCTCTATGAAGCGTTCTGGTCTGAGTTTGTGGCGGTCTATGAGTCCTCGCCTGAAATAGGCTTGCAAAACTGCGTGTGGCGTGCGCTGGCTCGTCCTGCGCCTTGTGTAGGTCTCGAACCTCGCATTATCCAACGAAAAATATCACGTCTCAACAAATGAAAAGTCTCTATATAACATTCCTTTTCTCCCTCCTTATCCTTCCACTTATCCTCCTCAAGGGAAGTTTTGCATGTCTGCCCGTTTCTCCCCTCTATAGGCACATGCTATATATTTTTTCCCATGCCTCCATCATTCACTGGCTCTGCAACTCTTGGTCTCTGCTTGTGTTCCATAACCTCTTCCGTACGTCTCGCCTCATCGTGGCTTACGTCCTCTCCGTCCTTGTGTCGTTTCTTCCGCTGAGTAAGCTGCCTGTCCTGGGTCTGTCGGTTGTCGTATGCTTTTTCTTGGGCTTTGCCGCCCGTTACCTATACAGCAAAAATCGTCTTGGTATGTTCCTCACCCTTGCATTGCTCGTTGGCTCTTGCTTTCTTCCGGGTTTTGCCGGGCTCTATCATATTGTCATGTTCTTGCTTGGTTTCCTCTATTATCCCGTGGAATGTTTCTTCAAACGCATTAACAATTACATGAATGGCTGAGACGACTACCATACGCAAACAAGACACTATCCCTGAGAAGCTCGCAAGGGAGATTGCCATGGAGGACGAACGGCGGCTTGCCGTCCTTATGGACTCCTACAATCCTATGACGGGCGAAAACGCGCCTGGTGTACGTTTCTCTTGTGTCATTGGCGACATTCTCGGCGGTCAGACATTATATCTACCTGTTGAAATGTTGAAGTCGCGCTTTATACGCATGCTCGTTAAATGCGGCTCTGTCGACGCTTACATCACCTCCTACATGCAGGGTTATAACCTCCGAGCGGCTCGTGAGGCGGTCGTGCGTCGCTTCTGCCGTCTGCGTTGTAAGCACGATTTCTATTTTTTCGCCTTTGCCTATGCCCGTATCAAGAACAAAGAGGGTGGAAAGGACATTCCTTTCAAACTGCGCCCGGCTCAGATCAAGGTCTGCAAGGTCTTTGAGAAGATGCGCCTTGCTGGGGAACCTATCTACGTCATTCTCCTCAAATGCCGGCAGTGGGGTGGCTCCACACTCACCGACATATACATGGTATGGATCCAAATCTTCTGGAAGATTTCTTGGAACTGTTCCATCGTCGGTCACCAGTCAACATCGTCCATCACGGTGTTCAACATGTACGAACGTCTTATCAACGCCATACCGCTCTGGCTCTTCTATCCCACGGGAAAGGAATATCCGGATGATGTAAAGAAACTGAAAAACGACTCCAAGAACCCCAACATCAAGTATCTTGTGCCTCGTGCATGTAAGATACAGACGGGTTCCGCGCTCAACCCGGAGGCAGCTCGTTCTGATGATGTGGCTATGGCGCACATCACTGAGGAGGCTTTCTTCCCTGATACTGAGAAATGGACTCCGGCTAAGGTCGTCAAGTCCGTGCTGTCGCCTATCATGCTTAAACCGTTCAACTTCGTCGTCCGTGAGTCCACGCCTAACGGTCGTGAGAATGAGTTTCACGACGAATGGATACGGGCCAAGCAGGTTGATGAGAATGGAAATAAGGTGTCTCGCTTCGTACCGTGCTTCGTGGCGTGGTTCGAAATAGAAACCTACGTCACGCCGTTTAAGTCTGAGGATGAGCGCGCCGACTTCATCATTGAACTCTACCGCAACCGCTTCGACGAAAAGAACAACGGCAAATACTATTGGTGGCTTTGGCAAAAGGGCGCGTCACTGGAAGGCATACGCTGGTACATCGAAAAGGCTAAGTCGTTTGATGGCTATCCCAATCTCGACGACATGCAGCAGGAATTCCCCTCCGACGATATTGAGGCTTTCAAGTACAGCGGCAAGGCTGTCTTTGACCTGTATCAGATTGAACGGCAAACACCCTACACTGAGCAACAGCCCATTTTCATCGGTGACATTGAAGGAGCATCAACATCGCCTGAGAGGAAGGAGTGCATGGATGATATTCACCTGGTGCAACAGGGTGGTGGCTTCCTCAAGGTTTGGGAAATGCCTGATGAGTCAGAAGAGGTGCGCAACCGTTACCTCGTGGCGTGTGATATTGGTGGCTCGCACAAGACTTCAGACTGGTCCGACATCGTTGTCATTGACCGTTACGATAAGATGTTTGGTGGCGTGCCTGTAGTGGTCGCTGAGTGGCACGGACACTGCAACCCGGACCAGCTGGCAATGAAGTGCGCGCAAATCTCCGCTTTCTACAACAATGCTTATCTGGCCGTCGAGAACAACACGGCCTATTCCAAGATGAACGATACCGACGGAGATGTCTCTCAGCTCTTTTTCCCTATCCTTGTCGAACTTTACGACAACCTCTACAGCTCCAATCAGTCCAAATTATTGAAGCACAAACAGAAAGAAGTCAAGTGGGGATTCAACACCAACCCTTCTACAAAGGTCTCCATCATTCAGAACCTGCGTTCCGTCCTTCGCACTGATGGCTACATTGAGCGGGAACCGGAGGCTCTCAACGAGTATAGCTACTACATGCAATACCCTGATGGCAAGTACGGCAATGTTCCGGGGAAACACGACGACCGTGTCATGGCTCGTGCCATTGTCTTATGGGTCGATAAGGAAATGGACCCGCCAAAGATTGTTGAGCGAAAGACAAAGGCCGAGGTTGAACGTGAGCGCCTCCTTCGCCGTCGTCCCCGCGCCCCGGAGCTCGTCGGTATATAGCCCTCTCTATACCATCTATAATCTCTATAGCATCTATAATCTCTATAGCATCTATAATCTCTATAATGTCTATAAGAAATGAAGCAACAAGTAAAAACAAAAATTCTCGATCGCCTGTTCAGGCTTTATTATCCTCTCTGCCTTCGCATAGAGAAGGCTCGTGCCGTCCATGAATGGCGCGACGGTGTGCGCCAATGCAATAAGATGTATAAGGAAATAGACTCACCGCGTGTCTATCTCTTCTTCGACGCTAAGCACATGGTCTGGTCGCCTATGACGTATGAGGACAACAAAAAACTCAAACCTGCTATGCGCCGACTGCGTATGATGGGTAAGGTGCGCGGCAAAAACCTTCCTAAGAATGTAGACGACATGAAGGAGAAGTCATATTACTACACGGCCTCCAAATGGGGTGCAAAGTCCGTTGAGGACATTCCCCATTTGAAAGCCGAAAAGCTAAAGATGTGGATTGATTACTATCTCTGCAATCTCTCTACTCCTATGAAGAAATGCCGCTCGTACCTGCAAGGGTACCGCCTGCGGCATCCTGTGCGCTCAGAAGGTGAGTAGCTCCGTTCTGACGCTGTAGCCGCTGCTGCACTGCCGGGCTCTGTGCTGCCGTTTGTGGCGGTACTTGCCCGGTGGCTGCGGCTGCCTGTTGTGCCTGGGCTGCGGCTTGCTTCCTTGCCTTGTAATCTTCCCATGCCCTCTTTACCTTGGCGGTATCACCAAAGTCGGCTAAGTCGAGTATCTGGCCAAACTCCAACTCGTCTCTTTGATAGGCCTGGAACACGAGGTCTTTAAGCTGCTCTCGTATCACAGCGCTGTTGGAGTCCAATGTCAGTGCAAGGTCAAAGTCGATGTCCTGCATCGTCTCGGGGTTGTAATACTGCACGATGTCCTCGCCTGTGATGAGCACGCTGCGATGGCTCGTATAGTGCCACTGCATCGTCCACATCTGTTTCTTCGCTACCCTCAACTGGAAGTTGTTGTAGGCACTCACATAGTCGGTGATGGTGGTTGTACTCTGGTCGCGCTCTATCTGGTACTGCTTGCCTGATGTGTTAGCATGTACGCCTTGCAAGGCTGGCTGCACGCCACTCTGCTGCGTGATAAGTTCTTTGTCTCGCTGCGTGATAAGCTCCAGTCCTGCCGGGAGACTCTTGTTGGCAATGGCTTGTGGCGGATTGCCGCCTTTCTTAGATGTGTACAGCAACACGCCGCCAACCTTGATATACTGGTCTGCCATTTCTTCCCAACTCTGCATGTCGCTAAGGCTCTCTACGTCGATGGCCATAGCGTTCTTGGCTGAGTTCATCAGGATAAAGTCAGTCATGATGCAATCATGGTTGAATTGCCGCTGTTTGTCAATAAGCCTGTCCTCAAAGCTCCTTACCTCGTTCAGGAAACCGTATGCAAGGAACACATACGGGTGGTAATAGAATGAGAAACCATCTCTCAGTACCTTGTAAGGGCTTAGCCCTTCATCAAGTAGGTAACCGTTAGGGCTCAGACAACGGTAATACCATAGTTCGTCTATCTGTTTGGTATATTCTATCAGCTGCACCTCCGACGGGTCTACATAGTATTGCACGTTGCCCTCTTCGTCAAGCATGGGTGCGCCGTTCTCATCTACGACGATGTTGTCTTTCTTCCTCTGCTCGTTCTCTGCGTCGATGGCGGATTGGTCTGACAACGGACGGAAACCTGCCGTGGCGTTCAGTCTGTCATGGCACCATAGCGCATAGTTGTATTCCTTGGTCCATATCTCCAAATAGCGGTACTTGCCGTATGTGTCCGGGTACAAAAAACCGTCCGTCGTGTCCTTCTGGTTCATGCCCGTGTCGTTCCTGCCCTGTATAGGCTGGTTTTGTATCGCTGCCGTGTATATCTGAGAAATCTTCACTTCGTCGCCCGGCTCTCTAAAGAACTGCTTCAACAACTGCGGCCAGGTCAGGTCGTGCGCCTCGGCGATAAACTCCACGTCACTAAGGTCTTTCTTCTCCCATACCGGGACAGCCAACTTGAACGGATCTACAGCATCTATAAACACGTCCTCCCTGCCTTGACGGAATGCCCATTTCACTTTGTCACAGATAAAGCCAAGGCTGATATGACCCTCAAACTGGTCGGCGCAATGCTCGCTTTTGTCGTTGTTATTGTCGTTCTGCCTCAGCATCTCGTTGAAGAGGTTTGCATAGCTGCTCTCTCCTGCGTCCACGCTCTTGATGGTAGGCGACATGTACTGCTGCCTAACGACACCCTTCATCGTGATCATCTTGTCACTGATGATGTCGTTGCTCAGTGCTGCCATGCCCTTTAGCTCCATGTAGTCGTGTACGGTCATTGTCCTGCCGTTGTAAACTACGGTGTCGCTAAGCTGCCGACCCATGTAGTAGTCGATGTCCCTGCGCCATTTGTCGCGCAAGCCTCGCATGTTGTCATAGTAGAATGCGGCTTCCCTCACCATGTTCGTATAACGGTAGTCGTTATTAAAACGGGTGTGGTTATAGCCTTTCAGGGTGTTGCCGCCCTTCTCCTGCTCGCCGCTGGCTACGTTCCTTATGTCGTTTCTCATCGTCGTTATCCTTTTTGTTTCCAAAGTTAAATAGCCTTCTCTTCCTCTCTGTCATAAATTGTAGATTTTATGACTTGCTTCACTAAGGCTTTACATAACTTTACAGCAAAAATTATTTCAACATGCCTAAGAAAGTTAAGGTTGCCGAAAGTTGTGTCTTTACAACTTCTGACGGTCAGCGCAATCTCGTTGACCAGGCTAAGGAGGCTCTTACTACGCTCTCCAAGAATAAGATTGATGTCTACATCTTCCTCGACGAAACGTCCAAGGACGTTGCGGCAAAGTTTCTAAAGGATAACAGTGTTCCATACAAGGCGCTCATCACGCCCGACGATAAGCCGGAAGATGGCAAAAAACCTAAGTTCGACGCTTGTGTCCTGCCAAAGGATAAAGGCTTCATCATTCTGCGCTATTCGTGGTCAAGCGTCCTCTCCGACATTACCGACAAACTCTACGGTACTGAGCAACCCACGCTTACACCGCAACAGCGCATGGACGACAACTGGAAAGATTATGTTAAGTGGGCTACAAAGTCCAACAAGGCACAAACCGTCGGATCGGATTAAACTCAGGAGTTACCATCGGGTAAACTTTCTTTCTCGTCATTACTTTAAAATGGATTTAAATTGATTAATTAACCACAAGTTTAAATGTTAGAACAATGAAAAGGGCGGTACTGTGAAGTACCGCCCTTTCTTTATTTAGGTGCCGGAACATCGTCCACAAGCTGCTGTGCTTGCTTCCTTATTTCTCTTATTTCCCTCATCACGTCTTTATCATTGCCCTTGCCAAGCTCTTTCTTTAGCTTGTTCACGGCTCTGCGCTCACGGTTGATGATGGTGTTTATCTCCACCCAGGAATGGTAGCGTTCACCAAGCTTCTCAGCAGTAGCTGCGTCGCCATTGGTCTGTGCATCCTTAATCTGTCCCACAAACTTCTTAGCCTGCTTGCTGATGGCACTCAGCCTGTAGTCTGCCCTGATGTCGCCTGAGTTGCTGAGTTCTATATAACGGTCGTTGTCTTTCTCTGCTATGTTGTCGCCGTTCATGTAGTCCTCTATCATCTGCATGGCTTCATCACGGGTAAACGCCTTATAACTCTCGGCGGCAAGATACTTGGTGAGCTTGTTCTTCAACACCTTCTTCTCCTTCAGCGTCTTCGCTGCGTCATAACGCTTCACGGCCTGATTCAGATCCGTGATGCCATCTGACATCTCATCACGCTGCTCGGCCTTCAAAGTCGTAATGGCGGCTTGTAGACATTTCTCTGCATCGATACCGTTCATCGTTGCTGCCTTGTAGGTGCGCGTCACGCCTTCCATGTCTCCGGCTTTGATGAAGTCTTTGAAGAAGTCTACGGTCTTGTATCTCGTAAAACCTTTCTGTGACGGCATGAACAAGTCTATCATCTTAAACTCCTTCTCCGACTGGGTAGGCAAGGAGAATGGTAGGAAGTGGCGGGCGTTCATTGCCAACAACCCTATCTGCGTGCCGTATTTTGCTTGTATCTCTTCTATGTCGCTGGAGTTCTCAAATCCCCAAATGCCTAATGCGCCAAGATTGTCTCTGACAAGTCCTATTACGGGATTGGCCTTGCCCATCATTCTTTGGATCATCGGGGCAGGGAAGTCAAGTCCTTTCCTTCCGATAAACATCTCCGGGAATTCCCTGAACTGCTTACCCCATCTGACATACATTTCCGTACCGTCCTCGTACCGTCCAAGGAACAGGTGGGTCTGCTGGCCCAGCGAGTTGCCAAGCATGGTGTAGTCGTACCATTTCATGCCGTCTGGATAGGCGAGTTCGTACGGGCTCTTGTAGTCGGGGTTGGTCTTACGTACCTCATCTGCCTTCTCCTTCTCCTTTTCCTCGTCTCTGGCTCTCATCACAGCGTTCAACCCATTCATCATCGAGTAGAAGAACACGCACACGCCAAGCACATAGCAAAGACGTGCCTCCTTGCTCCTGAACTTTCGGTATATATCCCCGTCGTCTTCATTAGCCTCAGCCGCGCTGGGTTCCGTAGGCCGCTGCTGTGCAGCGGCTCTCTTTAGTCTCAGGCTCTCTTTCACATATTCCCCAAAACTCCTTGTATCATAAAGGCTGCCAAAGCCAAAGTTGGCAAAGAAGTGTCGCTGAGTAGAAATAAACCAGTCGGGGCTGAGCAATGCCCTGCGCATCCACTTGAGTGCTGCCGGGCTCACGTTGAGTAGCTCCCAGTACTGACCGCCAAACGTGTCGTTGACATACTGACCGGCCTCGTCCAAAAGGCGATCACGCTGAGATGACGTAAGACCTTCTTTTTCCACACGCCGGTCTATCTGTTCGGCAAACTGCTTGAAGCAGGCAATCTTCAAACCGTCATGGAGGTAGTTCCACAGCAACTTGTCCATACCTTTGTTGATAAAGTCAAGGGCAACAGCAAGTGGTGTCAATGCTCCACCTGCTGCCTGTTTGACAAAAGCCTCATCTTTGCGCAAACCTCTCACATAATTTCTGAACCTCTCGGTGATCATGTTAACGTCTGAGGCTGCGTAGTCCTGCGTAGCGCCAAGCTGAACAAGGTGGCTGGCGGCTAACTTGAAGTCCTCTGGATGAGCATAAGCGGGGATTTCACCGTGATTTCTGATACTATCAAGAAGTATGTACTTAAAGATGGCTTTCATACCTCTGTCAGGACGCATCTGGGCAAGAGCGACCTCGCTCAGGGCACCCATGTGGAAACCGCTGATGCTAAGTTGTATCTTCTTCATAGTGCTGCCCAGCAAGTCATATCCCTTGCCTAATTTGCTCAGCCAGTCAGGAATGTCTTGCGTGCGCATAGTGCCGAAGATGCTGCTGAAACGGCGGCTCACTTCCTTCAATACCCACACATCTCCAACGCCGGGAACATGGTACATCTTGTATTTCTCTTCGTCAAAGCGGCTCGGGTGGTGAGAGTTAAGAACAGGCAATGTACGCACTACCTCGCCGTCTTTATTAAGTTCTGAGACAGTAAGGAAACTTAGGTCGTCAAGGAACTTCTTGTTTGCGATGGCTTCATTGTTTTGACGGCTGTAGTAACTCATAATCTGAGCCACGTCGTTGAACTTAGGTACAAGACCTACCTCAATGCCGTCTGCATACGTGCTGATGGTTCTGTGGCGCATGTTGGCACTCTTCGTGCGCTGATAGTTCTCGATATACTTCTCCCAAGCACCCGCGTCACTCTTCTCCTTGTCCCAAATGTGGTTGATATACCCATTCTCTACATAGCCTGCGTCGCCTCGCAACCCGGCGTCCTCGATGACATGGTAGAAGTTGTCATACCAGTCGTGGATGCGGTCAACAATGGCCTTAACATCAGGATCTTCGCCAAGCTTGCTCGCGGCTGCGGCTGCATAAGCTGCGTTAGACATTTTCACGATATACTTGCCAACCTGCATGATGTCATCACCGAAGAGCTGATTATACCCTGTAGTGTCCTTGTAATAGTCATTGAATTTGTCGGCCAGTGCCTTCGCAGCATCGTGTATCTCCTTGCGTTGCTCATAGGTACTTGGCTTCACACCGTATTTCACATACAGATGCGACAAAGCGTTAAGCTCTGGCATGACTGCTTTCACACCGTCTGACGTGATGGCTGCATGGGCATCTTGGAATGCACGCATGTTGTTCAGAACATCCACCCATTTGTCAACCTCTTTCTCTGCGTCTTGCTGAGCCACGGGCGACTCAATCACATCAATGAGCTTTTCGCGCAACTCAGCCGGTTTCATGCCTTTCTTCTTGGCAAGTGCGTCGATGTCCTTGCAGAGGTTGTGGATGAAGATGGCATCCTCCGCACTCGCACTCTCCAAGTTCTTTCGTCGCTCTATCACTGCAAGCTTTGCATGGTGTCGGGCCCCGTCTGCGCTAAGGTCCATACCTACAGCGTCGCCAAGCTCACGCTCAGCGTCTCGCTCGACGGCATGCTCCACCTCCAAATGGTCATAGTGCTGCTCATCAGTTTGTGGCTGCGTGCCTGGTATGGGCTCGCCTGAATATAGTCTTTCGTCTACATTCTCCATTTCCTGCAAGTCATAGCGTGTTTTCCATGCCTCGTATGCTGCATGGTATTCGTCCTGCGCCTTCTTCATGTAGTCAAAGACGTTAGGCGCGCTCTTCCAAATGTCGCTCTGAGTCTCATAGTCGGCTACCCTGATGGCATAGTCCTGTGGGCTCTCACCGTCCTTGCGCTTGGGGAATTCGTTTGGCTCTGCGTCGCCCGGATTGATGTTGTTGGCTTTTCTCCAGTCGTCCATGGCCTTGTTGTATTCGTCCTGCGCCTTCTGGTCATAGTCAGCCTTCTCCGGCAATGGGTCGTTGGCTGCCTTGGCTTTTTCCTCGGCTTGCTTCCACTGCTCATAGTTGCGGAGTCGGTTGATATACTGTGCCATAGTTTCGTCCTTCTTCTTGCGTGGCTTCCCTCGGCGGCTGTACATGATGCGTCCGGGCTCGGCGGCTTCCTGTTGCGCCTCAGCGTCCATAGTACGCCATTTCTTCACAGCCTTGCCTGTTTTCAGCACATAGTATCTCAGGTCGTGATCGTTCACCAATCCTCTGATGCGTATGCCCAGTGCCTTCAATGCTCGGATCACATAGTGCTTTACCTTGCGCCACAGACTGAATTCGTCTGCGTTGGCCGGGCCGTCCGACGCTATATCGGCAAACACTTCCTGCGCTGCCTTGGTGAAACGCTGCGGGTCTGTCCATTCGTAACCTTCCTCGGCGGCTTTTTCTACAATGGCTCTTCTCAGCTTCTTGCTGGCACTGTCATAGATAAACTGCCCGAATTTGTCTACACCCTTGTTACTGCCAAAGAGTGCCTTCAAACCTTCGTGTCCCAATACCTCGTGTGCTACGGTGGCTTCTATGTCCTCTATGCCGTCGGCTTCGTCAAGGTTGACATGTACGGTGCCGTCGCCTGTGTTGTAGCTGCCTTTAATGCCGTCCTTGCCGTTGTGTTCCATCGTGACGGTTACACCGCCCAATGTCTCGCCAAGTTCCTCGGCTGCGTTGCGCATGTCCTCTTTTTCCTGTTCGGTATGCTCACGGGTTGCCGCGCCGCGCCTGTTCATGCTATCGCCGCTGTAGATGTCGTCCTTATCAAAAACAATCGCTTCATCATTGCCAGGCTCTCCTGCAAAAATGTCTCTTTCGTCGGCTACCGCTACACGGTGTCCGGCTCTGATGAGCCGTGGCAATACTCTGTCAAGGTCGTCACTCATGATGGATGTCAGGGCTAAACCGTCTTTCTTGCCGCCCTGCCGTATTAGCTCCGTACCAAAGAGTTTTGCCACCGTCTCTGCGTCCTTGCCGTATGCGCTAAAGTAGCCTCCTCCATTGATGAGCACAAGAGGGTTGCCGTTGGCTGCCTTTATCTCCTTTATCTTGCTCGCTATGTCTTGCTTCTCGGCTGCTACTCGTGGCTTAGGCACAACCGGCTCATGCCGTACTGCTTTCGGCTTCTCTACGGATCTCTCAGGCTCCTTTTCGCCCTCTATCTCTTCAATAGGGTCGTCAAGGTGTCCGTCTCCAGGAGTGCGCTTCTCGCCGGGGTGTTTCATGTTCTCATAGCTCCGCCAAAGCACGTATCTAAGGTCGCTGTCGGTGAGTGCGTGCCTCAGCTTCAAGCCTACCTTGGCAAGCATGTCAAGGAACAAGTTCTTTATCCTGCTCCACCAACTGCTGTTTACGGTATGCTCGAAATCTGTGTCCTCGGATAGTCCTGCAAGGTATTCCTCGGTCGCTTTGCGTTTGTCGCCGTTGTACTTCTCTTCCAAACGTCTGATGCGTGACTTCACGTCATAGTTGGAATTGTTGTAAACGTTGTCAAGGAAGGTGTCGAAATGCTTGCCAAAGAGTTTTCTAAGTCCATAGTGCGCCACGCCCTCATGCAGCAACGTACGGATCACGTCGCCTACATTCGTATGGTTAGGCAATACGATGGTTATCTTGTCGTCCTTGGGTACATACCAACCCTTTGCCCTGGCTTTATTGTCCTGCAGCCCGTCGGTACTGGTAAGCACGGTTACCTTATCGCCAAGGTTCAGTTTGTCCGCCCAGTGCTTTACGGCTGTCTGTGCGTTCCTGGTCTTTCTGGCGATATAGGCTTCCTTATCACTTCCCTGTTGGGTAGGCTGTGGCTTTGCAACGGCTTCCCCTTCTTTGAGGTATTTCTTCCACGGCTCTACCTGTATGTTGATACCATCAATCCAATGGTCTAATATGTAACGGTTGTCTTCGTAAGGGTCTATCTCTTTACCGCTATTGTCTACTACCGTGGCAACATAGCTTGGATATTTGTCTCTGAAAGCGTCTAAAAGGTCGCTAATGGTGCGGTAATCATTGTTCAAACCTTCTACACCATAGTTGCCTTCACGCACGTATATAGGCAATTTCTCGCCGTCCTCAAACACCTCTGAGTCTCTGAGCATGTCGTCGCTCACGCTAAGCCCTCTTTCGATGGCTTCACGTATCTGCTCCGTTTTCTTCACGCCCTTTTCCGGCTCACCTATCTTGATACCTCGCTTTTCGAGTTCCACCCTCACTTGTGGAGTGACGACGTTCTCAGGAATGGTAACGTCATAGTCGCCGATATAGTCGATGATGCGTTCTGCCGTCTCTGCTGCACTCAGCACCCTGACGGGTTTGTCGTACCTTGAAAGTATCACCTTTCTCGGTGCGTGTCCCTGAGCTGTCAGTTGCTTGGTAACGCTACCGCTGTGCCAGTCAGTCTCGCCTACCGGGTCTTTGGCATACTTCGCCCTGTATCCGCTTGTAAGCTCGCTTTCTGGTATCTCAACTTCCACCGTGACGATGTTCGGTCTTATCCATGCGCTCTTGAATTGGTCGTTGAGTGGACTGCGTGAAGTATGCCAATAAGGATTGTAGGCGGCTGGAATAGGAGTGCCTCGCTTGCCTAAGCTGGTTTTGCTGCCTTTGTCAAGCTTCACATAGCCTATTTCCTCGCCTTTCTTGTTCATCTTGGTATGGGTGATGATGTCGGGGCGTTCGTCGGCTACCTCCCATTGTCCAAGCTCTCGCGGCTCTACAAGCTTACCTTTCACGGCTGCCATCATCGGCGGATATAGTTTACCGTCTAAGAGCTGCATCGCACGATATACCTTTACTGTCGGCTCTTTGTCAAGCATGGCTGCCTCATCGTCGTCGGCCATACGGTACAAAGTACCCTTATCGCCGTCCTCGCTTTGCTCGGTGTCGCCTCCGTCTGTGTTTACGTCGTCCGGGGTCACTTCCTCTACTTCTGCGTCAATGGCTGCATACTTCTTCTGCTTCTCTTCAAGCTCTGCCTTCATCTTCTCGGTGAAGTCGGCAAGCTTCTTTTGCGCGTCCGCCAACTTATCACCATATTGGAATGGCTTGCCCTCACGGGAAACAACCTGCTCCAGTTCGCCTTTCAACCGGGTAACTTCGTTTTCGGCTGACTTCTTGCGCTCTCTCAGGTCATTACCTGTCATGACGTTCTGCGTGATGTCCTCCAACGCATTGCGCAATAGGTCGCCTTTCACGGGTACACCCCAGTCTCCTGTAAGCTGTGGGCAATAATATCGCATGTCTCGTGAAATCTTCTCAAAGAGGCTGCGCCCGTTGCTCATCATGTCTCTATCAAGCCTCATGGTGATCTTGAAGTTCACTCCGTCGATGGAGACGTTGACGCTGATGGCGCGTGGTGATTGGTCACGGCTCTTGCGCATTTCGTCCTCATTGGCCTTAACGGTCTTGTTGAAGTTCTTAATGAAGTCGCCCATAGCCTCAACGTTCTTGAAACGCTGCTTTCCTGCGACAATAGTGCCGTCGCCTTTGTGCTCTTCAAGATACTGCAAGCCTTTGGCATTATAGTCCGCCCGTTTCTGGGCTTCTTCTATCTGTCCTTTCAGTCGTGGCTTGGCTGCATGGATATATACCTGGTCTGCTTCCCATTGCTTCTTCTTGTTCTCCCATTTCTTGACTTCACGTTCTGCGCCCTGTTTAAGCATGGCATACTGACTGCCGGATAGCTGCGCTACGGTGTCGCCAAACTGGTCCTCTTCTTCCTCGATGGTGCGGTTTTCCATTGAGTTCTTCATGAGCTGCTTGCCGTGCATGATACTGTCGGCTATGGCTCCCTTGGTCTTTAGTCGCTGGTAGGCGGTAACGTCCAAGGAGTCCTCAACACCAAAACGGATTACCTTTACGGGTATGCCCCATTCACGGTGCAAATTGCCCTGACGCAAGATACGGCCTAAACGCTGAGTGTAGTCCATAGGGCGGTTAGGTGCGTCGATGTTGATAAGTGTGTAAAGTCGCTCCTGGAAGTTTGCGCCCGTGCCAAGGGTGAAGGTGGTACCCATCACTACACGTACTTCTCCGGCATTCAGTTTGTCGAATATCTCCGTTTTCTTATTCACCTTCATGCTCGGACGGATAATGACTATCTCGTTCTCAGGCACGCCCTTTGCAACAAGTTTCGTCTTGATGTCGTCGAATAGGTTGAACTTGCCGTCGCTGTTCTGGTAGTTGTCGGCAAAGATGGCTATCGTGCCTTTGTATGCCTTGCTTTCATCAAGCGACTTCAATGTCTCCTTAACGGCGGCATTGGTCTTGCTGTTCGGCTCATCAGGCGAGTTGGAAGATACAAGACGTGGGTCTACGGCGGCTTGTTTGGCAATGTTGTACATCTTCAATGGAATGGCGGAATTGGCTCGCTTCTCCTTGCCGCTCATTTCATTGAATTTCTTTAGCTGCTCCCTCACGTACTTCATGACGGATCTGAGGCTGCGGCTCTGAGGCAAATAGACATCTATAGCCTTGCCGGATTTCATCTTTGGTATCTTTGCGCTAAGGTCGCCGACTTCGCTTGACAATACGGTGTCGGCAACACCGCTCCATATACGCACAAGCTCTGGAAGGTTGGAGTAACCTCTGAAACGGTTTACCTCGACAAACTGCCCTGACGTGTTGAACTCCGGCATTTGGCTAAGCGTACCAAAGTTTCTCACAAAGTCGTCAAAATAGTATATACCATACGACTTCATTCTGTCCTCCGGCATGAGATACTTCATAAACGTCCATATCTCTGCGGCTGTGTTGCTGATAGGTGTACCAGTGGCAAAGACTACGTTCTTGCCGCCGCTTTTCTCCATCACGCTCTGGCACTTCAAATAGACTCCTGCGCATTTCTTTGAATAGCTCGGGTCGATGCCTTTAACGCCTCGCTGCATGGCTGTGGCAAAGCCAAGGTGCTTGTACTCGTGGGCCTCATCAACAAGGAATGCGTCGATACCCATATCGTCAAAATTCTCTACGTCGTCCACCTTGCGGTTGAGCATTTCCTGTGCCTTGACTGCTGCGTTCTGTCTGGCTACTGCCGCTTTCTTGCTGTCACGCTCCTTCTTGTGCTCGTTCATGTGCTGGGTTATCTCCTGCATCTGGTCTTGAAGATCTGCAAGTTCTTTCTCAGCGCGACGGGTTACAAACGGATCGTCCATGTCAGAATTCTGCATCTGGGCAAGCACGGCTTCTTTCTCGGCTACTTTGTCCTGAATAAACTTCAGCTGCCGTTCGTCGGAGTCTGGTATCTTCTCTAACACGCTCTGAGGGATAACAATCATATCCCAGTCGTTGTACTTCACCTTGGCATAGAATGCCCTGCGCCCTTGCTCGTCGTGTTCCTTATCGTCGATGGTGAGTATCTTTGCATTAGGATACAAGAATTTCGCTGAGGCTACAAACTGCCCTACGGTGGCGTTCTGAACAACTATCAACGGTTTCTTTGCCGTACCCAAACGGCGCATTTCCATCGCCGTGGTAATGAGGGTGAAGGTCTTTCCGCTGCCTACCTCGTGGGCAAACAGTACATTCTGCATAGTGGCGCGGATAGCCGCCTTTGCCTGGTGCGCTCTGAGGTGGATGGCATGGTTGGCTCCGGCAAAGTATTCGGGAAGGAAGTTGTCGGGGATCTCACGGGGTACATAGTTGTTGAACTGCTCGTTGTACCTTTCCTCGTATTTCTTAGCCAAGTCGGGGTCGTTCTGCATCTTGCCACGCGCCCAGTCCTTGAAGTCGTCCCTGATTTCCTCGATGCGCTGTGCGCACATGGTCGTTGCGTCCTTATCGGTGACGGTCTCGCTTTTGCCGTCGGCGTGCTTCTCAACACGGCTCACGCCGATGGTCTTGTTTTTCATCGCCGCAATGATAAGGTCGGTACCGTACACGTCTGTGTTGAACATGCTGCTATGCACGCCAAAGGTGCGGTTTTTCTCTGTGTTCAAACCGTACTTAGGCACATTCGCCGCCCATGTTCCATTGACGTTGCTGGTCGTCACGTCTATGCCCGTGCGGTCTTTGATGTATTCGTCGTAAAGGGTGGAGTCAAGCCATGATGAGCCAAGAGTGAAGTCGATAAGGTGTGAAGGTATGTCCATCGGGATAACCTTCTTCAATGCCTGTATATTGTTGTTGTACTGCCCGTCCTCGTTGGCTTCCTCTGCCTGGTGCAGCTTCTCCCTCACATTGCCGCTGAGATACTCATAGCTAACTTGTGTCTCTCGGGTAACCGGGTCTTCAAAACCAAGTCCGCTGCTGATGATTTCTTTCTTTACTTCGTCCGGGGTCTTGCCAAGCTGCTCTGCGATATAGTTCAAGTCCAACTTGCCGTACTGGTAGATGGAAGTGATTACACCGTCCTTGATGTTAGTAGGCTTTGGCTCTGTCTCCTTCTCGATCACGCGCTGCTTAAAGATGTCGGTCTTGCCGTAAGTGGTCACACGTTTGCCGTTCTTGTCGTTGCTGTCCTTGAAGGTCTCCAGTGCGGCAATAGAAGAGTAGTCCATATCCCTCTTCAGGAAGGCTATAGCTACGTTCTTGTTCAAGTGCCCGTATGTGGCTACAAAGCTGTCGTATGCCTGGTTAAGCTTCTTGATAAGCGGCTCCAGTCCTTCGTTGTCGTCGTGCTTGGTCTGATAGTCAAGCACGGCTTTCACTGCGTCCTTCATGCGTGAATAGGCGTTGAAACACTCTATCTTGGTATGTCCTTTGACCTTGTTCTTGTTCACCTTGATAGGCACGGCTTCGCCGTATGTGGCTACACACAAGTTGCCCTTGCTGTCTACAAGCATACTGCCCTCGTGAACATCGTCGCCAAGAGCTTCATATACTTTCTGCTCTTCCTCGGTCTTGCCCTGGGTCTTGCGTGCTGGTCTGGCTTTCTTCCATTCCTTTGCGCTTTCAGCAAGTTTCTTAACCCATTCCTTCATACGCTCCGTCTGGCTGATACCGGGTACGGGGAATAGTCCCTTGCTGGTCGGTCGGTATGTGTCGTCCTTCTCCCCTGCAAGGTACATCTTGCCGCCCATATTCTCAGGGTGGTCTATGAAGTATTGGTTGTAGTCTATGGAGTAAGGCTTCTCTTCATAGTTGCCTTGGCGGTCCATAGCCTTAACCTTGGCTACTCGCTCTACTCCGATATTGCTTACGTCGATGGCATTAGGCACCTTCTCGCCGTTCACGCGCCGCCTGACAACGATGATGTCACTCGTTGCCGACGTTCCGCCAAACGTTGAGTTGTTCATGCGGAATGCGCCTACAACGTCGCTGTCTCCATCGCTGACTATCCAGTCACGCAACTTCTGGCTCTTGTCAAGAGTTCCGTTGGAAGTAATGAAGATACCTATGCCGCCCGGTCTTAGTTTGCGTATATTCTTGGCTATACAGAAATCGTGAATGTCGCCAAACTTGCGGCTCAGGTCTCCGTCGCCTGTAGTGTCGTTCACGTGCAAGCCGGTGACAAATGGCACATTCGTAATGGCAAGGTCTACACTGCCATTACGTATCTTAGTCTTTTCAAAACCTTGGATATCGGTCTTAGCCTCAGGATAAAGCAAAGACAATATATTACCGCTCGTGGAGTCTATTTCCACGGCTTGTATATGGCTTCTGTCGCTCATGTCCTGTGGCATAAGCCCTATGATATTGCCGATACCTGCGCTGCCTTCAAGCACGTTGCCGCCCTTGAAACCAAGCGCACGGGCAATATCCCACATGGTGTCTATGACGTTGGCCGGAGTGAAGTAGGCACTGTTGCGACTCATAACGGCTTGCTCATAGCCTTCATCGCCCAATAGCGATTTAAGCTGCTCTGCAGTGCCGTCCGCCTCCCACGGGTGCTGCTTCTCCTTGAATGCCTTTCCAAGTCCGCCCCAACCTGAATACTTTCGTAAGGTCTGCATCTCTTTCGGGGTGGCTGGTCTGCCTTCCTCGGTGATTTGCTGGGCAAGCTCTATGGCTTTAATATTTGCGCCGATGCGGTCGTCTACTCCCTTGGGCGCATAGTCCACACCTCGCTCTGCGTGGTTGTTGCCACGGTTAAGTGGGTGTTCGGGTGCTGGCTCCGGCTCTTCGGCCGGTGCCTCTTCCTCTAACTCGTTGCCAGGTCGTAATCGCTCATCGTCGCTGCCTCGTACTCCTCGAACGCTTGCTGCTTTTCTTTCTCGGTAAGTTGCTTCACGTCCTTGTGCAGTTGCTTGGCTTTGTCCTGGAGTATGCTCTCCTTCGTGATGATCGTTGGCTTGCAGTCCTTCGGTGCGAAGCTCATCAGTTCCTCGTAAGTCATTGTCTTTGTCTTTTCGTTGGTTATCGTTCTTTCCCGCAGTTGGCTTGGTTGGCTGTTGCTCTGCAAAGTTACCAAATAAATCTAATTGTTGTCCTGCCGATGGTGCTTTTTTCTTCTTACGGTCTATCAATGGGCGCAAAATAGACGGGCCGCTTATTGGCAAACCGTTCTGCTGATACAGTTCCATGATGGCGTCGCCAAGCAAACGTGCCTCATCGGTGGTCACGCCGATACCAGAGTTTACACGTCCTTCCACCTCCGCTGCCGTATAGTCCTTAGCGTTGTTCACGCGCATAATTCCCTCCTTTGTCTGCATGTAGAGGTCGTTCCCTGCGAAACCTATACGCACGGTTGTACCTATTGAGCGCTTACCTGCCTTTTGCTTTTTGGTAATCACCCAATTCTTCTCCTTAGCTGTAGCTGTTGTCAGCGTCGTTGGCCATTTGGCATTCTCTACGACGATATTGTCTATCCGCTCTGCCGCTGCCTTCTTGTCAGCCTCAGTCTTTTCTGCTGCTTTCTTACGTCTCTCAGCCTCAGCAAGTACGTCCTCAAACGTCGGCAAAACCGTCACCGGTGCGCCCTGCTCGCCCTCAGCAGTTCGGGTATTCCGAACAACTGCCGTCTCGTTCGTTGCCCCGGGTTCCGTAGGCCGCTGCTGTGCAGCGGCCTCGGTCTCCGTTCCAGTCGGCTCGGTCTTCGGCTCCTGCTTATTCATTTCCGCTTTCAGCTTGGCCTTCGCCGGCTTGGCCGATGTCTCTGGTTTCTCCTCGTTTGTGATTGCAAACGGCTTACCCTTCAACTCCGAGAACGGCTTTCTCTTGTGGCTACTTACTGAGAGCCATGTTTTAAAGATTTCTCGGCTTATCTCTGTGATAGGTCCAATCTTCCAACCCTTTTCGTATTGCGAAGCATAGGCGTCTCGTGCGGCATCCAATGATGGGAAACCGTACATAACCTTGTGCTCGTCGAATTCACCGGTCTTTTGGTTTACCTGGTCTACCACATAGACGTTGCCACTGGCCGGATTGTCGCTAAGATACAAGTCGAGGTGGTCGTTGTCTTTACCGAATACACCTTTGATGTATCCGTAATCATAATTCATCTTGACACTCCACTTCTTACCATTAGCGTCCTGACCACTACGAGTAGAGCCCTTCGGGTTCTCAATAGTGATGTCCATTCCGTCCACCTTGATATGGCCTTTCTGATAGTTGCCGGCTTCCTTCTGTCCTTCACTTGGGTTAGTGTTCACCTTCTCTCGCTCTGCCTTAATTTCCTCCGGAGTAGACGTTGGGCCAATAGGCTGCTCTTGGTTTCTAAGGTTTTCAATGTAGTCTGACAAAGCATTGAACTGTCCATCCAGCTGGGGGCGCTCGGCTGTCGCTCCGTATGCGTCGAGGTCTCTGCTTACATTACCAAGCATTTCCTCGGCCTGCTCCATCGTGGTGCCATTTTCTGTCAACTGCTGCAAGTAGCTCTCGTAGGCATCCCGCTCCTCGTCGCTGTGGCGGTAATCGTATTCGTCATAGAGACTTGGGTGGTAGGCCTTGTTAATGTCACCGTTGCCGTCAGCCTGCATATAGCCCAACAGTTCATCATCGCTCATCTTCGGAACGAGCTTGTCAAAGGCGCTTGCCTCTTCGCTTGTTTCAGTGGCAAACTTGGCCGCTATCTCTTCCTTGCCCGTTCTGTTCGGCTCCTTAGAAGGAGCCGCGCCCACCGCCGGCTTTACTGCTCGCTGTGTCCCTGTCGGTAGATGTACGCCTCCGTCATCATGGCCAGTGCCAACCGGTGTATGCGCTGCCCTATCTCCAGCTTGCCGTTGTGCATGATGCTCCGTTTCAGCTGTGGGCTGATGAGTTGGTGCTCCAGGCACAGCTTCTTCGCCTTTGCCGTTTCCTGCATCATCTGATCCGGACTCAGGCTGGCTATCCAACGCTGAGCCGCTTTCAATTGGTTCATTGCTTGTTCTTCCATCGTTATTCTGTTTTAGTTGTTCTTCTTCCTTCTCAGCTTCGTAAGCCTCCCACGCTGCCTGGCGGTCTGCTTCTTCTTGCTCTGCCTCGGCAATCTCATCAGCATACAAGCCATTAAAATAACTCTCCTGCTCAGGAGTAAGGGTATTGCTTTCGGCTATACTGCTAAGATAGTCGTTGTAGGTGTCGATGTCCTGCTGGCGCTTCTTCAGTTCTTCGTCCTGCTGCTCCTTATACCAGCGTTCCTTCTCTTCTATACCTCTTTCGTAATCCTCAACTTCATTGATGCGGTTCCTGATGGTCAGGTATTTGATGTCGGTCGCCTTCTGCGCAGTGCCGAGCATGTCAAGAATGGCATTCTTGAAGTCTTGGTCGTCATAGCTGTCAAACTGTGTGCCACGGCTGCCCTCCCACATCTTGTGAGCAGCCATATCTACCGACATGCCCTTACCCGTCGGTGCAAGGTACGCGTTGATACCGTTGGAGTCGAAACCGTGTCCAATGCCGCGCTTCGTCCCCAATTCCTGCTTAAGGCCTTTCTTCTTGTTGATGCCTGTACCGCTGCCTTCCCAGTTCAATGTGCCGTAGCCAAGGTTCTGCGCTACGTATTCTTCCAGTGTCTCGGGCTCCAAGTCGTCAAGTCGGCCTTCAAGGGCGCTTCCCTTGTAGGCCTCATGCGCTTTCTTTAATAGTTCTTCTGGCGTCCTCGCTCCTTTGAGTATCTCCGAGCGGCGGTCGGCCGGTTCCATATCTTCAAGCGCTGCCTTGTTCCGCTCCTTGTATAGGGTGCCAAGCTTTTGCTGTTGAGCCTTGATCTGTTTCACCTGCTCCAAAGCCGCACGCTCCTGCTCCTGAGCATCGGCAAGTTGCGCATGTAGGGCGGTGAGGTCGTCGTCAGTCAATTCTTCAAGGCCGTTGGTGTAGTCCTGCAATCTACGCTGCACGTTGGCAATGGTGCTTGCCGCTCCGTCACGGTATGCTCGGGTTATCTCTTCACGACGGCCCTGCAGGTAATTCTCTGCGTCCGTTTGCGTAGGATATTTGTCAAGCAAGGTCTTATTGTCGATGCCCTCTACAGTCGTCGGCATAGGCTTCTCGCCCTCCTGTATCTTCTGCCGTTCTGCCAAAGCTGCCTTGCGTGCTTTGTCTGAGTTGCGCATGCGGTCGTTCCTAAGCATCATGCGCTGCTCAGGCGACATATAGGCATTACGAACCTCGCCCAACTTGCGGATGCGCTGCTGGGTATCTGCTATCTCTTTCTTGCGCTGCTCGATGATGGCCTCTTTAGTGGCCTTGTCCTCCGGCGTATATTGGTCGCCGTTGATTTCCATCCACTGCTGATGTCTGTCGAGGTCACTCTGTGCCTGTTGCTGCAAACGCTTCTGTTCCTCAATGTCGCCTTCAATTCCAGGCAATGGGTCTTTGCCCGTCTCTTTCTGCTGTTGCCTCAGATACTCACCGGCTACAGTAGGTTCGGTAGCAGCTGAGCCAAGGTCGGGTTTGCCCTCGGCATATCCGGCAATACCCTTTGTCCTGCGTGCTTCAAGCTCTTTTGCTGCCTTCTGCTGTTGCTGATTGGCAAGCTCTGACTGTACGCTCTCATCACGTGCTGCCTTAACTGCCTGCTGCATCTCATCGGGAGAAAGCACAATTGGACTGCCGTCGTCAGTGATAAGCTGGTATCTTCCATCCTCCAGTTGGCGGTCAACGGTTACATGGAATGTCTGCCCGGATATGTTGATGTTGGCTTGCTGACCGGGTAACATGTCGGCTCCGCTTGCCAAACGCTGGTATGTGCTTTTCAGTTCGTCAGCAAAGGCGTTTGTATCTTCATCAAGTTGCTGTTTTGCGCTCACGGGCTCTTCTGCCTGGGCAATGCTGCTGACGGGTATCTGCTTGGCATCTCCGTTCTCATCGACGACCATCACTCCGCCGTACTGGTTGGTAATGTCGCCATTCTTAAGATACACCGTTGACCCGTCTGTCAGTGTCAGGGCGGTAATGTTTCCCTGCGGATCGCTGATGTCTGCAAGTTCCTTCTGTCGCTGGTCTTGATACTCCATCGTCTGGTTGGTGATACTGTCTTCGATACCGTTCTGCACGGCTCCGCTCTCGATAAGTCCGTATGTGGCTTCCTTCTGCTCCTTGCTCAGTTGCCCGTCGTACTTATCAAGTAGTGCTTGCATGGCTTCCGTGTCGCCGTTGGCCACTGCGTCGATGATGGCATTACGGAAATTGTTCATCTTCCCGTCGCCAAAAGCTGCATTGAAACGTTGGTTGGCAAGGTCTGCGTCATGCTGTATCTGCGCCAATTGCGTTTCGTCTGCATCAATATTCGCGCCTCGGTCATACCCTCTCTGAAAATGCTCCTGCAATGCCGTTTGCTGCCCATGTCCTTCTGGCTGTTGAGTAGGCTGTTGCTCTGCAACGGCGGCTTCGCCTGTCGGCTCCTGTTTTACCTCTCCGCCCTCTGTCGGTGGCTCCGAGGTAATGGTAGGCTCAACGGTATCACCGGGTTTTTCCTGCGACAAATCTTCAAGTCCTTTCGGCTCTCTGATACGTTCTCCTTCGCCCTCTTGAATACCGCTCATGTAGTCATACAGTCGTTGCTGATAGTCTTTCACGGCTGCATCTTCACTTTCCGTGCGCCAAACATCACCGCCGACGTGTACAGCTTCCTCGCCGTTCTCGGCTGCGAGCTTCTTGGCTTCTTTCTCTGTATGCCCTTTACGTGCCACATAGAGTCCGTGTGCCTGAATACCATTGGCTGTCTCTGCGTCTCTCGCAATATTATAGATATTACCTTCATGACTGTTTACATCATGCTCAAACAGTTTGTTCTGCATGGTGTAAAACAGATTGATCAATCGCTGGTCTGCCTCTGACAATGGCTCGCCCGTGTTCATCGCGCCGATGGCATTGCCTAAGCGGTCTTTGTTCTGATAGAGATAGAGTAGTGACTGTTGGTCTTGGCTAAGACTGCCGTCGCCGTTCTTAAAAGCGTCCACGGCTGCATTATAGGCTTGCTCCATCAATGCGTCTGCGTCCTTGGCAAACACGCCCTGTTGAAGTGCGTCCGTCAAATTTTCGTCCTGCTCGTGTCCTATCTTCATCTGGGCCTCTTGCGCTGCACCCTCACTGTGGTACTGGCGGTCGCTGACAACGTTTCCGTTCTTGTTGTAGGTCACAAGATAGTGGTTGCCGTCCTCGTCCTTGGTAACCTCTGAGGCTACCACCGGGGATAGCTGCTTGCTGTTGTCGCCGGTCACCAATGAATAATACTTGCGTTTCAACTCTTCAGGAATAGTGTTGTCGGCAAACATCTTCATCATACTGTCATTGATGCGTGTCGCTGTTTCTGTAGGCTTCCAACCGCTATTGGGCAAAGTGTTGGTTCCTCTGTCCCGAAAGCGCTCGCTCACAAGTCCGTCAATGGTGTCTATCATGTCGCCGTAACCTGCATCACGCATACGCTGCTGGTCCTCATCGCTGATACCATAGCTGCGCTCGTACTCCTTCCATTCCCTGAACGTCTTTATCGGATGTCCGTTCAGCAGACGTGGTGCCACGCCTTGTGCGTCAAGCATGGCAAAGTTCACCAAGTTCTGTGCGAATTGGTTGGCAATGCTTCCTTCCGGCTTCTCACCCGTAATGGCTCCTTCCGCCTGCCCGAGTGCCGTTGCCGACGCTGCGTTGGTGCCAAGTCGTGCCATATATCCCGTGGCCGCGCTTGCCAAATCGCCCATATACTTACTCGCCCATTTGCTGACGGTCTCACCTGCAAAAGTACCAGGGCCAAACGACATACCTGCCGCTATGCCGCTAAGTCCGCCCTTTGCTCCTGCACCAAGCACGGAAGTAATGCTGTGTGCCTCCTTGTTTGCCTCAGCTATTTCCTGCGCCTCCTGCTGCTTGCTAATGTGTTCGCCCTGAGATTTCCTTTGAAATATCTCGTCCATCTTCTGTCCTGCTGCCGGACTGATAGCCTGTCGCAAACTGCCACTGATGGCTTGCGCTGTTCCCATCGTTGCGCCTCCGTGGATTGCGCCCATAACTGCCTTGCGTGTTGCGCTCTGCGCCGTGCGTTGAAATACTCTTGTTGCAATGCCCTGAGCAACATCACGCTTTATGCCTCTCTCGGCAAGGTCGGTCGCCAAACGTCTTATGGCTCGCTTCCTCATAGCGCCTGTCACTGCGCTACCTACCTTGCCGCCAAGGTAATACTCCCATGCGTCGCTGAGGAATTTAGTAGCTTCGTGTCCGCCGCTTGCCAGCATACCGCTAAAGCCCTTCAGACTCTGCATATACTTCGAATCTGCAAGGTTGTCAAGATGCCGTTCAAAGTCTGTCTGCGTATAGTTCTTGAACAGTTCCCCAAGGTCGCCGTCCATAAAACCTTTGAGCACATATCCCCATTTACTCTTAGGTATGCGCTCTTGCACAAGCTTATCCATTATCTTGCGGTAAAGAAGATTACCTACACGCTGCCTGTCGATGTTGTCCTTGACGGGTACTCCGCCTTGACCTCCACCGTTGCCGTTGGAGTATAGTTTGTCAAGCACATACTTGATGGCTTTGCTCGGATCAGCGTATGCGTTGTACTCTCGCTGCGTCTCCATAGGCACGCTAAGCTGCATGGCATGTCCTTCACGTCCGCCAATGGCAAGGTTGCTTGCAGTCTCACGTCCTGCAAGCTCGTTGGCTTTCTGTCCGGCGGTCGCCCTGTCAGCACTCAACCGTTGGTCAAAGTCTGTCATGAGTGCGTCGTATAGTCTGCGCTCATCATCATTCAGTGCGTCGGGGTCATACTCCTTACCTGCTGCAGCTGCATAGTCCCAATCTGAGAATAGGCTGTTGACTGGCAATTCAAGACCGTTGTGTGTGCGCTTGATGGTCTCGTTCAATACTGGCTTCATGATGTCGTTAATGAAGTCCTTGTATTGTACACCGCTCTTGCTGGCAATGGTCCACAACTCTTTTTGGTAACCACTTTGATAGTAGTTGTCCCTTAAAGCGTCAAGTGCCGTTTCCTCGTTCACTCCGTTAGGTATCTTCTTTGCGAGTTTCTCGGCGGCTTCCTGTGCCTTATTGGTCATGAAGTGAGTAAGCACGTTGTTCACGATGTTGTTGGCTCTGCCGTTGCCAAGGGTATTCTCCGTGCGCACATTGCCGTTGGCGTCACTCACGTATGTAACGTTGCTGTCTATATCATCACCGCCACGATTGCCTTTAGGAGTAACCACTACACCGCCTCCTTCGCCTTCATCGATGTTATAGTCCCAGGCTCTGTTGGTAAGATAGCGGATTGCACTCGGCTTCTGGTCTCCGACATTCAGCTTGTTATAGTAGTCCTCAAACTCCTTATACATCTGGTCGTACACTGCACCCTGAGTGGTCTCATGCTGCCGTTTGGTAAGATACCCCACGGTTATAGGCTGGTTTCTCCATGCGTCTTGTGGAGATACCTGACCGTTCTGCTGTTGAGTTTGCACTTGCTGAGCCCCTTGTGGCTGTTGCTGCGCTGCCTGTTGGGTAGGCTGTTGCTGTTGTGCTGCTTGCTGAGGCTGGTTGACCTGTTGCGCTGGCCTCTGCTGTGCGACGGGTGCTTGTGGCTGTCTGCCGCTCAAAGCTACACCACCTGAAACGGCATGTCCTTCCGGTCCGGATTGACCTGCCAACTCTAAAGCGTCCTTGGCTGACTGCCAAAGACGTGAAAAGAAGCCCGGCTCCTGCTTGTCTTGCTGTCGAGGTGCTGCGGTCGGTACTGACTGACGCTGCGCTCTCGGTGTTGCCGATGGTGCTTGCTGACGCTGTTGTGCCGATGGTGCTGATTGCGGGGTTGGCTGTGCGGCTCTCTTTCCTCCACCTGTAGGTGTCGGGGTCGGTGCCTTGGTGTTTACATAGATAGGCTTATCGGTCGTCACATAGTCATACCCGTTGTCGTATGCGCTACTAAGGTCGTTAAGTTTGATGTCCTTCTCATTGCCCTCTTTGTCCTTCATGCGCACAGTGGCATTAGGCATTTGGCTGACAAATGCGTCGATGTTGTTGTTGAATTTGTCTGCCTCAACAGTTCTTTGCTTTCCATCAACTGTCAGGCTGTATCGTGGTTTATTGTTTGGCATGGTCTCGTGTCTTATAGTTTGTACTTCTTCCAAGCGAATTTCTCTCGGTAACTGTGGTACTCCAAATTGTCCTCATTGAAGTATGCTTCCCTCTCGAAACAGATACCCCGGTATGCCTTGTGCCACTTCATGTAGCGCAATAGCAAGCGAATGAAGTCAAGCACATAGAGTAGGTAGAAACCGATGATCCAAAGTTCCTTCTCCTGCTCCCAGTGTATTTCCTCGTGGTTGATATCTACGTCGCTCATCGTGCAACCTTTCCTTACGAAAATGCAGTTGAGTATCGTTATCGCCTTGTAACCTTTCGGTGGAATAATGCTGCTATAGATTACTTTCATCTTGAATTGTCTTTAGTGTTGCAGCCTCATCAGTCAAGTAGGCTCGAAGCATTGGGGCCTTTCCCGCCGCCTCCACTGAATTTGTCTGCTATATATCCGTTGTACTGGTCTATCAGGTCTTTCGTCCAGTTCTTGCGGTCGAATGAATGGATATTGTTTGCTTTCATGAACTCACGGCTCTCATTAGGATGCAAGCGTCTGTTCTTAGCCCATATCCTGTAACGGTTAGCCTGGTACCGTGCGCCGTAAGCTCTTTGGTTGGTGGCATAGGTCTCAGCCCGGCTGTGTGCTGCACTCGCATTGCTGGCATTTGCCCGTGCATTGTTGGCATTGGTACTACTGCGTATATTCGCCTTCTTTAGTGGCTGCAACTCTTTTGCCCGGTCGTTCTGCCCGGTCACATAGTCGGCTCGTGCCTGGTTTTCTTGTGCTGCCGTCTCTGCCTGGTGCTGCTGCGCGCCTCTCAATGCTACTGTAGCGTCTGACTGCGCCTTCTGGTTGACCGTCTGCCCTTCGACATTGGCTTTCCTTGCACCCTGTAAAGCTACGTTGGCATTGTTCAGTTCCCTTGCTCGTTGGTCGGCTCTGTCCTTCCATATCTGAGCAAGTATATTCTTAGGATCACCTCGCTGCTTCTCTACAGCGTCTCTCACGGCTTGCTGCCTTGCGGTAAGCTGCGGCCCTGTCTCGTATGTTGCTGATGGTGCTCCTGCCAAAGTGCCTACAAAGTTGCCAAGATGGGCGAGTACGTTGCCTATCTGCTCCCATGTCTGCTGACGCTTCAACCGTCGTTGTGCCTTCTCGTTCTCTGCATAGCTCTCGCCGATGTCGTTGCCGTTGATGGCTTGCATCATCGTGTAGATGTCAAGAGGATCTTGGTTGTTGGCGGTCGCCCATTTGTTGTAATCACGCATGTAGTCGGCAATAGACTTGTTACCTGACTTCACTGCGTCCATGAAAGTAGTGTTACCCCAATCTGCTAAATAGGTCGGAGTAGCTGCCGCCGGAGGTGTTGTCGTTCCATCACCTGCCACAGGTTGAGTGCTACCATCACCGGCAACTTGCTGAGTAGTTCCATTGCCTGTCTGAGTAGTTCCATCACCTGTTGGTACGGTCGTTCCATTGCCGACTACGCTTTGACCTGTGCCTTGTGCCTGATTTCCTTGTGCTGCCGCTGCATCTGGATTCTGCTGTGATACTCCAGCATTACCTTCACCACCGCTTGCCTGATTAGCGTCGGTCGTCTGAGTGGCTGGTGCCTGGCTCTGCTCGGTCGTCTGCGTCGCTCCCTGTTGCTGTCCGCTCACTGGAGTAGTGCCGTTACCATCGCCCTGCAGTAAATTGCTGTTGTCAATAATGTCTTTTGCCATAGTCTACCACGGTAATGAGTTAGCTGCGCTTGCAAGTCCTCCTGCTGCCTGTTGAATGCTTTGTGCTTTTCCTGCCGCCTGAGCAAGCTTGCTGTCAGCCAAATACTTGCTGAATGTATCAATCTGTGAGTCTGCGCTGCTCCAGGCGTTGTCCTTTCTCGATTGACCTTGCACTGCCTGTTGCTGCATCATGTTACCCACGGTGCTTGCTGCCTGTTGCTTGGCAAGTGCCGCGCTTTCATCAGTGCCTCCTGCAACAATGCTCGTGGCTTGCGCCCTCTGGTTGGCTTCGTCCATCACCTTCTGAGCATTGGTGACGGCGGCTTGGTTCTCTGCACTCTGCGTCGGATCCTGATAATACACTGCGTCACGGTGTGCCTTGACATCGTTGATGCGGTTGTTGAATATTTCCTGCTGCTGCCTGTAGCCTTTATTGAGTGCCTTGGCTGCTGCTACACCGCCTACGGCTCCTGTCACACCGCCAACTATGCTGCCTATTAGTCCCATCTTCGTTAATTTTTTATTATTATCCAACAAATTTAATTACTTACCTTTCCACGCTCGTTATAAAATGTAAATCGAAAATGGCTGATAAAGACAACAACACTGCTCCGAAGAAGCCACTAAAGCCGAAGGAGAAGGAAAGTAAGACCAAAGAGAAAGCGACAAAGACGACTAAAAAGGCTGCCAAAACCACTAAGGAAACAAAGCCTAAGAAGTCGGAAAGTGTTAAACGTGTATCCAAAAATGCAAAATCGGGTACAAATGGAGTTAAACCTGTACCCGAAAACGTTAATTCGGGTACAAATCAACCATTGCCCGGAACAAACGCCGATGAACAACAAGCCGATGGCAATAACAAGGAAGAGAAGAAAAAGAAATCTACCGCAAAGCGAAATGAAAAAGGCCAGTTCGTAAAGGGTACAAACAAGATAGAGAATAGCGGTCGCAAGCAAGGCACGCCAAATAAGTACGGCAATGTCCGTGATCGTCTCAAAGCTATCTTGCTACCTTACCTCAACCCTGACCCTGATGTCGATAACGATACCAACACGCTTTTCAAAGACTTAATGAAGATTGACAACCCGGCTACCCGTGCCGATTTGGTCTCCAAGTTCATGCCGTTCGTTGTGCCTAAATACTCCAGCACTACCATATCCGCTGACTCTGAACGTCCAATGGCAGAAGAAGAAAGACTGCTTGAACTTGACAAAGAATACAAGAAGAGTGAGAAGATACGCAAGCAAACAGAAATATCCATCAAGACGCTCACCATCATCGACAACGACAATGGCGGCAAGGAAACAAAGCTCTCACAGTCTTATATTGATGATTGCATGACCTCTGACGAAGAAGATAACGACGACGATGAGTAATAGCCTAACTTATCCTCAAACTAAGTTTAATAACAAGCAAATTATTCCATATAATAGTTATATAGAATATACATAATTGCCTGTAATATGCACAACATCACCCTTAAATTATGCACAATATCACCCTTAAAATATGCGTCCACTAAAAAACCACTATTTTAGTGGACGCTTTCAGATAAATTCCGTAACTTTGCACATACTACATACTCTAAGCTGATAGCGTTCAGTTGAAGATTACATTGGGAAACGCAGCTCCGCCAAGTTGTTATGCGTTTCCCTTTTTCTTTTTTACGATCAGCGTGCAACGCTTAATGATAGCCTTATCAGAAGCCACTGCGCCAAGCCCTGCATGTTGCAGATACTTCTCAGTAAACCCAATATCATTGCTGTCAAATAACGTAAAGATAGCGGCTACTGAGCCAAAATAGTAGCTCTTGCGCTCCTTCACCATGAACACTGTGATAATAGTTTTCTCTTTCATCGTAATCAATCATTGGTTTTCGCATACAAAGATACTAAAATTATTCCATATAACATTTATATGGAATAAAATAAATATAATTATTCAATATCCAATCATCACATCACAACTATCACGTCCATCATCACCCATCAGCCGCAAAATAATAGTGCTACGTTTATGCTACGTTCTTTGAAAATTACCTTGATTTCCCTCTTTTGTCGCCGCCTGTTTAGTTCTCGATAAACACCTTTAAACTTCCTCACAATCAGTCTTAAACGCTCCCAATTCGCCTTAAATCCCTCACAAAATTTTGTTATCCTGCATGAGAATGTCAAATACTTCGCTGTAGCTGCGGCCTAAGAAGCTGAGCACATGGGGCATATCGGAGTACTCGCCCGTGATGGTGTCGGGCTCCACTTCGTTGCCGCACTCGTCCTCGTACCAGCAGCGATCGATGCGTATCTCCTGCTTATTACCGTTGAGATAGGTGAAGCCGTTCAAGTCGACAAACATGTCGTCACTGTCGGTAGAGACATTATTGCTGTTGCAGTCAATGAAGTCCAATACCACATTGCCCCGCTCATCCAAAGCCTTATAGTCTCTCCAACTGCGTATGACAAGACGGAGCTTCCGGTTATTCCAAAGCACATAGCGTGTGAGTTTCTTGCCGTTCTTATAGCCGGTGGGGTGGAAGTTGACAAAGAAATAGATGATGGCTGCAAGGAAGTTCTCAGCGGAGTTCTGGAAGAAGGCTTCTGAGCCACCTTTCTTCTCTCCACCTCCTTTATTGAGAGAGGCAAGCAGTGTGGCTGCCGTCTCGGAGGCTGCCGCAAGGTCAGGAATGTACTTCCGCTGGATGGGGTTCACACGATTGGAGTATTCCACATCAGTGAAGTTGACGATGCGGAAGCCGCAGTTCGAGGGCAGCTTGCCCTGCTTGCGGTTCTTACAGTACTGGTAGAAGAGGTTTCGTGCCAGTGCCGGGAACTTATAGTCATAGACCATCATGGCAAAACCTTTGGCACTGTGCTGGCGGATAAACGGGTCGATGATGCCGAAGGACTTACCGGAGCCGGGCGTGCCCAAGACGATGGTAGCACGGAAAGGGTTGATGATGTTAATCCAGCCGTGGTTCAACTTCTTCTTGTAGTAGTAGACCATGGGGATGTTGACGCTGTACTCGTTTTCTTCCTTGTTACGGCTCTGCTCGAAGCTCTCGTTGTCGAAGTTCCATTTGTCATCGCCTATCTTCATGCCCAAGTACTGCGCGATGGCATCGAAGCCCTGATGGATAAGCATTGTGCCGACAACGGAACAGAGGACATAGAGACAGCGGTTGAGGGGATAACCTGCAAAAGTACCGTTGAGAGGCATACCGTAGAAGACGAAGCACAGGACTATCATGGTCGCTCCGGCGAGGACGGGATAGAGCACCATGGTCTTGAGATTCCATTTCAGGCTCTTCCGTGCTTTCGTGCCGATGCAGGTAACGGTGATGCAGATGAGTTCCATCACTTTACAGGTTGCCACGGAGTCAAAGACCTTGAAGCGGTGGAATACATCGAGCATAAAGGCAATCATGGAGTTGGAGGTCGTGACGGGCAGGTTCATCACAATCTCTACAATCAGTATCAGATAGATGCACGAACGGAACATATTGTACATCTGCTGTTGTTCACGGGTTTCTTCCACAGTAAGATGAGTTAGGAGTTAGAAATTAGGAGTTAGGAGTTTCACGCGGTTGGATTGTCAATGCACGGCATTTGCCAACGACATCGCTGGCGTTTGCCACGCATATCGTTGGCTTTTGTCGTAGATTTCGTTGGCATCTGCCACGGCATCAAGACAGCATATTTGATTAACCTTTGAAAA
>Ga0256406_1000748_pt1 | contig 56838 bp, 53 predicted proteins | sample RumenRJG_03DNA_FD_185986 | JGI IMG/M metagenome (GOLD analysis project Ga0256406, IMG submission 185986) | Bovine rumen microbial communities from Lethbridge, Alberta, Canada - RJG_03 | ecosystem: Host-associated > Mammals > Digestive system > Stomach > Rumen | place: Canada: Alberta | collected...
CTTGGAAATATGAGTAAAGACGTAGTAGAGCGTTATATTCAGAACCAGTACATGCGGGCCGAAAATGAGGGCGGCAATTCCTCCCGTGGTTAAAACCACAGGATTCCTTGCCGCAATTTTCATTGAAGAACAATATGACGAACGAAGAATATACAATGACTGTAGAAGAAAAAAAGATACGCATCTTCCCCGGCCCGGCCGGCAGCCCGATCGTATATCTGCCCTGCTTTATGGATGAAGGAAAAGCCGTGGTTGATCTCGTGCGGGAGATGACGGAAGAACCCTTTACCCTGGTCTCCATCAGTGACCTGAACTGGGACGACGACCTGTCGCCGTGGTACTGTGCGCCCGTATTCAAAAAGGCTGACCCCAACGGCGGAAAAGCTGACGCCTTCCTCGACCTGCTGATCCATAAGATCATTCCGCAGGTGGAATCACAGCTTGAGACGGCACCGTCTTACCGGGCGATTGCCGGATACTCGCTGGCAGGGCTCTTTGCGCTGTATTCGCTGTACCGCACCGATATTTTTTCCCGCGCGGCGAGCATGTCCGGTTCTCTCTGGTTCCCGGATTTTCTGGAATACACGAGAGCACACGAAATACTGAGAAAACCGGACTGTGTGTACCTGTCCCTCGGAGACAGAGAAAGCCGCACGAGAAACCAGATTCTGCAGACCGTGCAGGAACGTACAGAAGCTCTGGAAGCGGATCTGTCAGCCGCCGGCATCCCGACCGTCTTTGAGCTGAATCCCGGCAATCATTATCAGGACGGCGACAGGCGTTCTGCGCGTGGTATTGTATGGATGCTGGAGCATTGATCATCAGTCAACCTCACACTCATCTCATCAATGTGAGGTTGACTTTTTCTGTACTGATCAGGTAGACAACCCAAAGACATCCTGATAACACTTATACACTGACTGCCCGTCAATATCCGACGTTTTTACAACCTCATGCGGCAAAAATATTATTTTATTATATGTAGTACAAACATTTATTGAAGAGCAGTTAACTTTTCAACCATTTCATTAGTTAATTCTTGTTGCTCTGTAGCAGTCAGATATTCGGAAGTCCACAATACCATAGTTCCGAGAAGATAATCACCTTCAATGCCTGTAATAACTGGCATGTTCTTTAAATATTGATTGCAGTATACATAAACAATCCACCACTTTGCCTTCTGCTCAGCTCGCATCATCAACATGCAGGATCGTTGTCAGGATGTGCTTCACGGCCGTCTCCATCTGCTCTCTGGTGACAGCGCCCTTCTGATATGCCTCCATCAGATGGTGCGGGAATCCGCATCCCATCTTCACATCATTGCCGGCGACGCATTCTTTATACTGCTCGCCGTAGCCCCACCAGTCCGTGGTCACGGTTCCCTGATAGCCCCATTCATCGCGCAGAATACCGTTCAGCAGATCACTGTTTTCAGACGCGCGGTGCCCGTTGATCAGATTGTAGCTGGTCATCATGGACCACGGATCTGCTTCCTTCACGATGATCTCGAACTGCTTCAGATAGATTTCGCGTGCCGCGCGCTCCGAAACGCGGGAGTCCGAATTTTTCCTGTTGGTCTCCTTGTCATTCAGCGCAAAGTGCTTGACGCACGCTGCCACTCCGTTGCTCTGAATACCGCGCACCATAGCTGCCGCCTGTTTGCCCGCGAGGTACGGGTCCTCGGAATAATACTCGAAATTCCGGCCGCAGAGCGGGCTGCGATGGATATTTACAGCGGGTGTGAGCCATACGAAGACATTGTTTTCTTTCGCCTCTGCACCGCCGGCAGCACCTACGGCAGTCACGATCTCCGGATCCCAGGTACAGGCCAGCAGCGTGGCGCACGGAAATGCGGTCGTGCGGACGCCCGTCACTGGGTCAAAGCGGACACCGGCAGGGCCGTCCGCCGTCATGACATTCGGAATACCGGCGTCAGACAGATTGCCCCATCCATATGTGTTGGCGCAACCGGTATTCGGTGTGCCGGATACAAGCCATGCCAGATCCTCCGTGCTGAGCGAAGCGATAAAATCATCCAGCGTGATTTTTCCTTCTGCCACGTCTGAGAACTGCGGTCTGTCAGGAGCTCCGTTATACAGAAGATGCGATAATACCGGCCGCACCTCCGGTGACCAGCATTCCTTACCATCCTCAAAAGTCATTGGTGTCAGAACATTGCCTTCTCCCTTAGTCTGCTCAGAAACCGTCAGCTTCTCAAAACTTCCGTCCGCCAGCATACGCTGAGGAAGTTTTGACGGCACCAGACGGGCGCTGCACTTCTCCACAACCACAGGCTCCGTCAGCGTATAGCAGAACAGATCACCCGCCTCATCGACAGGCTCTTCCGTATCGCGGACATTCGTTCCGATATGGAAGTGATAGCTTCCGGCTTCCAGCACCCACGCCGATTTTTCTACCTTTCCAATATCGTCATAGCCGGCCATCTCCGCTGCCGGAATCGTGAGCTCGATCAGCTGCAATTCGCCGGGCTTCAGCAGACGCGTCTTCTGATACGCGCCGAGCTCTTTAGCCGGCCTGCCGAGCAGTCCCTGCGGTGCGCTGTAATACGCCTGTACCACTTCACGGCCGTCATACTTTCCGACATTCGTCACGGCAAGGCGCAGACGGATGACATCACCTTCGTCTGTTTTTTCAACAATGCCGCCGGCCATTGAAAGCGCAAAATCAGTATAGGAGAGACCGTATCCGAAAGGATAGACAACCTTCTCCGCCGCGCCTGGGATCGTCTCGAAATAGCGGTAGCCGACGTAGATATCCTCCGTGTAGTTCACGTAATCATCCGACTCGTGGAAGCCTTCTGTCGAAGGATAATCCTCCAGTGTGCCGGCGAAGGTATCCGCCAGTTTTCCCGACGGATTGCCGTGGCCCATGATCAGCTCTGCCGCGGCGTCACCGCCGGCCATGCCTCCCTGCCAGGTGATCAGCGCCGCCGAAATGCCGGCATTGTCACGCACCCACTTCGTATCCACCATACCGCCGACGTTCAGCAGAACGATCACTTTGGAAAAATGCGCCGTCACATCATCAATCATCTTCTTCTCAGCATCTGTCAGGTAGAAATCTGAATGGCCGAAAATCTGATCTGCCAGGTGAATATGCGTGAAACCGTCCTCCGGTTCAATGGCGGGCCCGCCGAAGTCAGACTTCCGATCCCATCCCTCGCCGGAAAACCGGCTCAGGGAAATAACCGCGGTATCCGTCCAGGCGGCAGCTCTTGTCAGCATATCCTGCGGCAACGCCGGCTCCCGGATCAGCCCGGGAATACCGCCCTCCGCATATGCTTTTTTCACATAGGACTGATAAAAATCCGCGCTCTCGGAAAAAACAGTAACCTCATCCTTCAATGAACGGAACCCGTCCAGAATGTTGTGCACAAAAGGCGTGGCCACGTCGCCGGAGCCACCGCCGCCCTTCACATAATCGACGGTCCCCTTACCGAATAGTGCCACCTTCGCTCCGCGCGACAGCGGAAGTACATGACCGTCGTTTTTCAGCAGTACCATGCCTTCTTTCGCTGCTCTCTTCGATATTTCCACATGCTCCTGTCCTGCCGTCACACGGCACCCGTCCGCGCCCAGCGGCAGATTCGGCGTAAATCTCGCTCTTACCCAGTGTTCCATAGCTTCTCCTTATTTGTCTGTACCTGTCATCCACAGGAATTCGTGAGTCTCTGTTTCCCTTCGTATATTTTACAACACAGACGCACGTATCACCCCGAAATTTTTTACGAAACACATGGATTCATACATTTTCTGTAGAAGTTCTGCAGAAGTTACTGATTACATTTTTGACGAAAACTGTGCGATGCCTTATACTCAATACAACCTTCAATTACTTTTAAACCGGGGAGTTAAAAATTCCTGAGATCAGTCGCTTTTACGGAATTATCGTGAAGATGATACCGGTGTTGCATAAAAGCCCGACTGCTCCATCACTGCGTGATTTCCGCAGTCGCTTATTACAGACAAAGAAAAGGATCCGGGATCATGTAAATGACCCCGAATCCTTTTTTATCTGTATTTATAATTTATGCTGTCCAGACGCTGTCGCCCGATTGCATCATGCCTGGAAATAATATCCCACGCCCCACTTCGTGTGAACATATCTCGGCTCCGACGGATTGTCCTCGATTTTCTCACGAAGCCTTCTGATATGCACATCAACGGTCCGGAGATCTCCTGGATAGTCATATCCCCAGATGGTATTCAACAGGTTTTCACGGCTGTATACCTTATTCGGGTTGGTCACCAGCAGCTGAAGCACATCAAATTCCTTCGCCGTGAGATTCACCTCTTTATCCCGTATATAGACACGGCGGCTGTCGGTGTCAAGCCGCAGATTACCGGCTGTCACAACCTTGTCAGTCGTCTCTTCTTTATCTGACTTTCTGGTCCGGCGGAGTATCGCCTTGATCCTCGCCTTGACCTCGAGAATGTTGAACGGCTTTGTGATATAGTCATCCGCGCCGTACTCCAGTCCCATGATCTTGTCCATATCCTCGCCCTTGGCGGTCAGCATGATGATGGGAACATTGGAGAATTCCCGGATCTGCTGGCACACATCCAGGCCGCTCAGCTTGGGAAGCATCAGATCCAGAAGGATGATGTCGTAATTCCCGTCCTTCGCCATGGAAAGCGCCTCTTCTCCATCATAGGCACAGGAGACCTCATATCCGTCCTGCTCCAGAGAAAAGCGTATGCCCTTCACGATCAGTTTTTCATCATCTACAACCAATACCTTTGTGGCCATTGTTTAAACCTCGATATAATCCTTGATTTTCGCGAACGCCTTTTCCTTGATCCCGCTGATATTCTGTATATCCTCGATGCAGGAAAAGCCGCCGGAAGATGTACGGTATTCCAAAATTGCCTCTGCCCTGGACTCACCGATGCCGGGAAGCGTCATCAGCTGTTCCTTTGTCGCCGTGTTCAGGTTGATCTTCGCATCAGACTGACCGGCATTCTCAGAACCTGCACCGGCAGCAGCTGTCGGAGAAGTATTCCCGCTCTCCTGCTGCGTCACCTGCCGTCCGTCCAGCCCAAGCGCTTCTGCTTCCTCTTTCGTGTACACCGTCACCTGCCGTCCATCCGTCAGAAGCTCCGCCTGGTTCAGGCAGCGCCCCTCGGCGTTCTCTGTCAGTCCGCCGGCCGCTTCAATCGCCTGATAGACACGGCTTCCCGCCGGGAGCTGATATACACCGGGTGAGGCAACAGCTCCGCAGACATAGACGTACAGCACAGATGGCTCTGCATCTGCCTGAGAACTGCCCGACGCACCTGTACCGGCGTCATCCTTCGCGTCTGGCATGTCGTTGTCATTTGAGCCGCCGTTCTGACCGTTCTTCCCGTCGCTGTCCGACGCCTTCCCATCATCTGTGGCGTTCTGATTCCCCGCTGTACCGTCGTCACCTGCTGCATCCGCTCCCGAAGAGGTGTCCGCTTTCCCTGCGGCCGAATGCAGCCCTGAAGAGTCATTTGCTGTGTCTGCCGATAATTTTTCTCCTGCCCGCGAACTGCCTCCATCGGCGCCTTCCTGCACGGATGCACTACCCTCCTCAGCGATCTGATAAACAACCGAATCAGCGCTGCATCCGCTCAGCAGAAATACGCATGCCGTCAGACACATGACAGCAGTCTTTGCGAAACACGCACAACAATCTGGTTTACCTGTTCTGTGTATCAATCCGAACCTCGCTTTCCCATCTGACCTTCAGATGATCAGCATATTGCGGTATGCCAGTCCGGATCTCCTGCGAAACACACTGAGTATATTGTAAATTATTTCTAAATTAAAAACAAGACGGCATGCAGTGTTAAACAAATCGTTGATTTTCCGTACTTTTTCCGTAACAGAGAAACGGGCGGAAACATGCCCTGTATTCCCGCCCGCTGTAAAAATCATATTCACTTTTTCTTTGTTCCTGATCCTCTGCATGCCCTGTACAAGCAGTTTTTGCAGAAGCTCCTGTAAGATCAGTTTTTGCAGAAGATCCTGTAATATCAGCTTTTGCAGAAGATCCTGTCCGGATCGCTACGCGCCGTTGTCAACGACATCACCGTTCACATCTATGAGCCGATTCATCTGGATGACATCGCAGAGCGCCTGCATTACAGCAAAGAGCATCTCTGCCGTGTATTTCACGAGGAGACCGGTATGACGCTGCAGGATTATATCCTGAGACAGAGAATAAGCGAAGCCGAAATTCAGCTCCGCCACACAGATTACTCTCTCGCTGAAATCGCCGAAAATACGGGATTCAGCTCTCAGAGCTATTTTCAGAAGGTTTTCCGAAAGTATACCGGCATGACCCCCGCCGCGTGCCGCAGGGGATACAGACATTGACGATCTGCACGATGTGGCCGCATGACACAGATATTTTCCGCATCCGGTGATTAGCATTCTGACGGAACATTCCCGAAATTCTTGTGTTAATTACCATGGTCTCTGAAAAATGATTTGTCTATACTGAACATGTAATCAAGTTCCGGACCTGTTCCGGCGGCAGAAACCGCACGGCGATGAACCGGTCGGAATGAATATGTGAAATGGCGCGCACAGTGCGCATATTACTTTTCTAAGGAGGATATGTGAAATGTCTAGTTTGTCACTGGAGCACATCGGAAAGAAATATCCGAATGGTTTTGAAGCCGTGAAAGACTTCAACCTGGAGATTCAGGATAAAGAGTTTATCATCTTTGTAGGACCTTCCGGATGCGGAAAATCAACGACCCTTCGTATGATCGCAGGACTTGAGGAGATCACCTCCGGTACACTGAAGATCGACGGCAAGGTTATGAACGACGTCGACCCCAAGGACAGAGATATCGCCATGGTTTTCCAGAACTACGCTCTGTACCCGCATATGACCGTATATGACAACATGGCATTTGGTCTGAAGCTCCGCAAGGTTCCGAAGGATCAGATCGATAAGATGGTAAAGGAAGCTGCCAGAATCCTCGACCTCGAGCATCTGCTCGACCGTAAGCCGAAGGCTCTCTCCGGTGGTCAGAGACAGCGTGTAGCCATGGGACGTGCTATCGTACGTAATCCCCGTGTCTTCCTGATGGATGAGCCGCTGTCCAACCTGGATGCAAAGCTCCGTGTACAGATGAGAACTGAGATCGCCAAACTGCACGACAGACTGGGCGCAACCATCATCTATGTAACCCATGACCAGACCGAGGCTATGACCCTTGGTACCAGAATCGTCGTTATGAAGGAAGGCGTTGTTCAACAGGTAGATACACCGCAGGCTCTCTACAACACACCGTGCAACCTGTTTGTAGCAGGCTTCATCGGTTCTCCGCAGATGAACTTCTTCGATGCCATCCCTGAGAAGGTCGGCGATTCCGTTGTCCTCAAGGTTGACGGCGCACAGTTCCCGCTTCCGGCTACAAAGGGCAAAGCCCTGATCGAAAAGGGTTACATCGGCAAGACCGTTGTTGCAGGTATCCGTCCTGAGGATCTGTCCGATGATCCGGAAGATATCGAGAGATGGGGCGAGTCCTTCAAGGCAAAGATCAATGTATACGAGCTTCTCGGTGCAGAGACCTTCCTGTACTTCGATTTCGGCGGCACAGCAATGACCGCACGCGTAAAACCGACCTCTACCGCAAGAACCGGTGACGAGGTTACCTTCGCTGTTAATGCAGAGAAGTTCCATATCTTTGATAAAGATACCGAGCTCGCGATCGTTCACTGATATTCATGACAATATGTGTAGACAAGGAAAGAGCTGCCAGAACGGCAGCTCTTTCTTGTTCAGAGATACAGATGTCTCCACCCCGCAGCCATCCACAGACGCCGGTGGTTAGCTGACGTGATAAAACCTGCTTCGCAGGTTTTATCACGTTATCGCGTCGTTCGCCTCACCGTATCACGCTTCGCGTGTACGGATGCGGCTCACTGCTCACGTAAATCCGAGCGCTGGCGATGGATGAGCTTATGTTCAGATATTACCTCTCGAAATGGAAATAGACGATGATCGCCGCTCCGTCTCTGTGAATCCAGATGGCCGTATCCTCTTCCTGCTCTTCGCTGAACACGCCGAGATCATAGCGTCCGTACTCATGTCCTTCTGTCGAAGTCTTGCCTTTTTCTGCCGCCGTCCCGTAATCACCGCCCTGAAACGCGATGACGGAATTGATGATGGGCTGAATCTCGTCCTCGTCATTAAGGAACGCCTCTCTCACGCCGCGCGACAGGTACACGGGTTCACCGTTGACGTTTCCGTACATCGCCGTGCCATAGCCCTTCTTTTTTACCAGCTCCTGCAGTTCATGAAATGTCATATCTATTCTCCCTTCCGATGTCTTTCATACCATTTATACTTCATGATGCCGTTTATGCTTTCTGATGCCTTCGATTCATCTTCGTCAGATTACCGACTGCTCTGACCAGCTGTCCCGCCCGTCAGTTGCTGTGCAGATAATCATTGACCATCATCGCGATCTTGAATGTCATGGCCTCATCAAATTTCCTGATATCGAGGCCTGTGACCTTCTGCAGCTTCTCGATCCTGTACACCAGTGTGTTTCTGTGGATGTAAAGCTTTCTCGCCGTCTCGGATATATTCAGGTCATTGGCGAAGAAGGTACGGATCGTCGTCATGGCTTCATCATCCAGCTCGGAAAAAATATCATGGTCAAACGTTTCCCTGAGAAACATTTCGCAGAGCGACTGCGGCAGCTGATAGATCAGACGGCCGATACCCAGCTTGTCATACGAAATGACGCGGCGGTCAGGATAAAATATCCTGCCGACCTCCATCGCAAGCTGTGCTTCCTTATAAGACCTCGACAGGTTCACCAGCTGCCAGACCGGTGTTCCGTAGGATACCACGACCTGGATCATAACCTCGGTGTTCATCATATCGGAGATCATAAAGGCCGCCTGGCTCATGTCACTGCTGACTTCAGCTGTTTTTTCCTCCATGACGACGGCGATATGACAGGTATCCACCGAAACGACAAACGTGCCGCTCGCCACGGTATACATTGCTTTCAATGTCTGCAGCGCCAGCGCCATTTTTGACTCAGGTACCTTGAGGAGAAAAACAGCGCGCGGCACATCATCACGGATCTTCAGCTTGACAGATTCCTCCCGGATATCGATGGGAAGAATATTGTCGAGAAGCACGCTCTGAATGAAACGGTTCTTGTCCGCTCTCTCCTGCGCCATCGCCAGAAATCCATGGATTTCGCTCGCCGCGATCCGCGATACGAGCTCTGTATTTTCGCCGGAAACAATGAGAATATACTCTATTCTCTCTCCGTCAGCGATCTTCGTGTAGACCACATCGCGCACCTGCATGCTGTCAGCTGCCGACTGCATGAAGGAGGTAAGCACTTCCCTGTCCGGTTCCTCGCCGGACGGAAACTCCATCAGAACATCCAGATTTCTGCTCACCAGAGCTATCTGAACCTCCATAATCTCCTCAAGTTCCTGTAATACACTCGTCAATACGTGGCTGGATACCATAATCCCACCTCCGCTTTTCCCGTCCGCTGCCCCCGCAGCGAACTCCTGCATTATATTTTTGCTGCCCCGCAGTTCCTGTCCTGTTATTTCTTATGTCCGCAGCCATCCGATCCATGACCTTCTTCATCATCCTGCCATACATCGTTCACAGCGTCGTTCATAGCCTGGATCTCGTCCTTCACGGCTTTTATCGGCGGCTCACGCAGTACACAGGCAAATGTAATCACGCCGTTTTTCCAGCTCGCATCAATTGTCCCGTTGAACTGCCTGACGATTCCCTGCGCGATGGAAAGTCCGACGCCGAAACCGCCTTTCTTCGAGCTGTCTATCTTGTGCGACTCATCTTCCCGGTAGAAGCGGTCAAAGAATCGCTGGTAATCCACCTTCGCACCCGCGGCATAATTGTTCGATACCTTCAGATGTGCCACATGCCTTGTCACAGAAAAATCCACGGACACCGTACCGCCGTCGTCACAGTATTTGATGGCATTATCCAGCAGCAGGCCGGCCAGCTGGCGCAGCATGCTCTCGGACATGTACATTTCCTGATCGGGAGCGATCTGCTTTTTAAACGCCTTGCCATCCTGCGTGGCGACAGGTGCAAAGGTATTGCAGGTGTCATCGACGACCTGTGATACGTTGATCTTCTGCAGATCACCGATATCCTCTTTTTCTTCCGCCCGCGTGACGGCGACGAGGTTCTGGATCAGTCCCGTCATGTGATCGACCTGGCGCATTGTCGACTGATTCCATTCATTTTCGCCGTTCATCATCATCTCGACTTCCGTATTGGCGCGGATGACGGCGAGCGGTGTCTTCAGTTCATGGCTGGCATTCGTGATGAACTGCTTCTGCTTCTCCGCATTCTCGATCTCCGGCTGAACCAGCCTGAACGAAAGTGCCCGGAGAAGGAAAAATGACAGAATGGCGCCCGTCAGAAGCAGGATCGATACGGTAATCAGAATCCGGCCGTTTGTGAGCAGCTGTTCAGAGCGTTCCAGAAAAACGACGATCGTTCCGCCGTTTTCCCTTTCAGCGACTCTGTAATAATAGTCGCCATACATGCCAAACGAGCCCCGGTCACGTACATCCTCTGCAAATTTTATCTCATCGTCTGCCGTAAGCGATTCGATGTAATTCTGGATAACCTGCTCCACCTGGTCATCGCTGTTATAGAGAACGGAAAAGTACCTGGTCGTCAGACGCGATCCGGCATCGTCAGAATAATCGCCGAAGTAGAACACATGCTGAAAATACTGGATGACATTTTCGTCGCTGAATTCATCCGGCTTCGCTTCTGAAGAGGATTTCACCGAACTCTGCGTTCCGCTCTCCTCTGACGTCGTGAAAGAGGTGGATGAATCTCCCTTTACTCCCTGTGCGGGAAGCTTCCCGTCATACTCGACGATCCGGTCCAGCACAATCCGGCTCTCCCGGACCGTAGACTGCATGTTGACCAGGTAAACAAGGCCTCCCATAAAAATCATCACAAGCAGAAAAGAAAGCAGGGCGACGGCAATGAACTTTTTTCTGAGACGGTTGATGGTCTGTTCGTTCATGTATGATCCTCCGCTGTCTGTCTCTTTTAATATAACACAAAAGGCCCCGTCCGAACAGTGATGTTCGGACGAGGCCTTACATATGTCATGTCAGGTGCATGCTGCCCTTCGGGAATTAGTATCCCATGTCACCGCCTGCAGGTGCTGCAGCTGCCGGGGTCGGCTCCGGGATAATGGATACAGCAGCCTCTGTGGTGAGCAGTGAGGATGCAACGGATGTAGCGTTCTGAAGAGCGCTTCTTGTAACCTTGGCAGGATCAACGATACCTGCTTCGATCATATCAACGAATTTGTCATTCAGAGCATCATAGCCGATACCGTCTGCAGACTCCTCAACCTTGTTGATGATGACAGAGCCATCAGCGCCGGCGTTCTCAGCGATCTTGTTCAGCGGAGCTCTCAGAGCCTTGAGAACGATTCTCGCACCGGTCTTCTCATCGCCCTCGAGAGAATCAGCGAACGATGACAGCTCTTTGGATGCATGTACATAAGCAGAACCGCCGCCTGCGATGATACCTTCCTCGACAGCAGCCTTTGTTGCATTGAGTGCATCCTCCATACGGAGCTTTGCTTCCTTCATCTCTGTCTCGGTTGCAGCGCCTACACGGATAACTGCTACGCCGCCGGACAGTTTGGCAAGTCTCTCCTGCAGTTTCTCTTTATCGAAATCAGAAGTCGTTGTGCTGATCTGTGCTTTGATCTGTGCTACACGGTCAGCGATAGCTTTCTTGTCGCCGCTGCCGTCAACGATGGTCGTATTCTCTTTTGTGATGTGTACGGATTTAGCCTTGCCGAGCATATCCATGGTAGCATCCTTGAGCTCAATGCCGAGATCAGAGGAAATAACCTGGCCGCCGGTCAGAATAGCGATATCCTGCAGCATCTCTTTTCTTCTGTCGCCATAGCCCGGAGCCTTGACAGCGCATACCTTGAAGGTTCCGCGAAGCTTGTTGACAATAAGGGTTGAAAGAGCCTCGCCGTCTACATCCTCGGCGATGATCAGAAGGCTTGCACCGTTCTGTACGATCTGCTCAAGGAGCGGAAGGATCTCCTGGATGTTGCTGATCTTCTTATCTGTGATCAGGATGTAAGGAGTATCGAGGTTGGCTTCCATCTTCTCCGTATCAGTTGCCAGATAAGCGGATACATATCCACGATCGAACTGCATACCTTCTACCAGATCCAGCTCGGTCTGCATGGTCTTGGACTCTTCGATTGTGATAACGCCATCGTTGGTTACCTTCTCCATGGCGTCTGCAACCATCTGGCCTACCGTGTCATCGCCGGCAGAAATGGAAGCAACTCTTGCGATCTGCTCCTTGCCGGTAACCTTCTTGGAGTTCTTCTTGATGTACTCAACTGCCTTCTCAGCAGCCTTCTTCATACCTTTTCTGAGGATGATCGGGTTAGCGCCTGCTGCCAGGTTACGTGTGCCTTCCTGGATCATGGCCTGTGCCAGAACAGTTGCTGTTGTGGTACCATCACCGGCTACATCGTTGGTCTTGGAAGCTACTTCACGGATCAGCTGAGCACCCATATCCTCATAGCCATCCTTCAGCTCGATCTCCTTTGCAATGGTAACACCATCGTTGGTGATGGTCGGTGTGCCATAGGATTTCTGAAGAACTACGTTGCGGCCCTTCGGTCCAAGGGTAACACTAACGGTATTTGCCAGTTTGTCTACACCGGCCTGAAGAGCTGCTCTCGCATCAGCGCCGTATTTAATATCCTTTGCCATAATTATTTTTCCTCCTGATTTTTAAGATCTGTATCGAACAGCAATGAACTGATTTTTCAGATCACTGCCATCTGAAAAATATCCGTTTTGTATTTTGATGAACCGGCATCGTCAGATGATTATCTGATGATAGCCAGAATATCTTCCTGTTTTACGATAATATACTCTACATCATCGATCTTGATGTGTGTTCCGGAATACTGAGCGAATACTACGCGATCGCCTTCCTTAACTTCCATCTTTACCTTGTCAGTGCCAGGTCCTACGGAAATAACGTCTGCTTCCTGCGGTTTCTCTTTATTTGCATTGGTAAGAATGATACCGGATTTTGTCTTCTCTTCTGCTTCAACCTGTTTCAGAACAACTCTGTCTCCTAACGGAACTAACTTCATGATCAATGGCCTCCTTTTGCCTATGTATTTCAAATTACCTGTATTTTCTAACTTATTAGCACTCATTTGATTTGAGTGCTACTCAACAATGCTTATCATATGTAAAACGCCCCTGTTTAGCAACTGCATTTATATCCGTATAATTCGCTATTTTTTCAAATTATCTCGAATAATCTCTTTTTTTCTTTATCTTTCTTTAATTTACATATACTGTATCCGTGATCGGATGTGGCTCTCTGTTCGCGTAAAGAAAGAGCTGCCCGTCACCAGGCAGCTCTCCATCAAATATTCTTCACTTTATTTTATTGAATTGCTCAAATGACACGCCGCTCACCGGTCACCCCGGCTGTCGGACCGTCATCAGTGCGCCTTCGTATCATCGTGGTTTCTCTTCTGCTTGATCTCGTCGAGCTCGGTGAAGATATAATCATTGAGCACCTTGATATACGTACCCTTCATGCCGCTCGACTTGGACTCGATCACGCCTGCGCTCTCAAACTTGCGGAGCGCATTCACGATCACGGATCTCGTAATGCCTACCCGGTCGGCGATCTTGCTGGCTACAAGGATGCCCTCATTGCCGTCCAGTTCATCGAAGATATGGATAATAGCTTCCAGTTCGGAATAGGACAGCGTGGCAAATGCAGATTTTACGACCTGAATCTTGCGATTCTCCTCCACATTTTCCTCATTGACTGAGCGCATCATCTCCAGACCTACGACAGTTGTTCCGTACTCGCTGACGATGATATCGTCGATATCATACATCGGCTCATAGCGGTACATGAAGACGGTGCCGAGTCTTTCTCCGGCAATCTCGATCGGATTGATGATAGCGGTATATCTGCTGTTGATCTTCTCATCTTCAAAGCCAAGCGTACTCATGTTCACATTTTCCTTGGTAGAAAGGACACTGAGAAGCCTGTCGTTGAGCAGCTTGTCCACATGCCTGCCTACTTCATCCGTGATGAGATCCGTGATCTCCTCAACACCGCTGTTTACGGCGACGCCAAGCACTTTACCCTTTCTGCTGATGACGAGCACGTTGGAATGAAGACATTCCTCAAGAACCGCGCAGATATCATTGAAGACAACCTTGCTTGAATTGTTATTGTGAAGCAGATTATTGATCTTCCTCGTTTTGTCAAGCAGCTCTACACTACTCATCTGAGCTCCACTCCTTCTCCTGACTCCCCTACTCATCGGAATAAAAACAGTCTATCATCTATCCCCGGAAACAGCAAGACTTTTCAGAAATTTCTTGATTGTTTTATGAATATTATGGCATTTTAATTTGTCATATATTTTTATCTGTCAGCTTTGTCTGTTGACACACCTGCTTCCTTTTTAGGTTCGAGCGGAATCACGCACCCGCATTCCTTGTCGGCGCAGACCAGTTTGTTGCCCTTTTCGATCATATAGCCGCCGCACTTCGGACAGCGCGTGTTGGAAGGTTTCTGCCAGGACATGAAATCGCAGGTCGGATAATTTTCACATCCGTAATAGCGACGTCCCTTTCGCGTCTTTTTCATCAGGATCTCGCCGCCGCACTTCGGGCATCTGACACCTGTTTTTTCAAAGTAGGGCTTGGTATTCCGGCACTCGGGGAAACCGGGGCAGGCGAGGAACTTGCCGTGCGGGCCGTACTTGACGACCATGTGACGCCCGCAGTTTTCACAGATTACATCGGTGACCTCGTCCTCGATCTTTACCTTTTCAAGGTTCATCTCTGCCTGATGAACAGATTCCTCCAGATCCGGCCAGAAATTACGGATGATCGTCTTCCACTGGATTTTTCCCGTGCCGACGGCATCGAGCAGCTGCTCCATGTTCGCCGTGAAGTCCACATTGACAATACTGGGGAAAGCCTCCAGCATCATATTGTTCACTGCCTCGCCAAGCTCCGTGATATAGAGATTTTTCTTCTCCCGTGTCACATAGTGACGGTTGATGATCGTCGAAATGGTCGGCGCATAGGTACTCGGACGTCCGATGCCCAGCTCTTCCAGCGTCCGCACGAGCGAAGCTTCGGTGTAATGAGCCGGCGGCTGCGTAAAATGCTGCTCCGGATCAAATTTTTCCAGCTTCAGAACACTGTCTTCCTGCACGCCGTTCAGATGGTCGTTTTCCAGTTTCTTCTCGGTGTCGTTGTAAACGGAAAGGAAACCGTCAAATTTCACTCTGGATGCTGATGCGTTAAAAATATATCTGCCGTCCGTGATGTGCACGGTATTCGTCTCATATCTGGCTTCCGCCATACGGCTGGCGGCAAAGCGGCGCCAGATCAGCTGGTACAGACGGAACTGATCTCTGGAGAGGTACTCCTTGACCATAACCGGTGTGCGTGAGATATCCGTGGGCCTGATTGCCTCATGTGCGTCCTGCGCGTTGCGGTTTTTATTCTCCGTCGTCGCTCCGGATGCCACGTAATTTGCTCCGTACTGCTCACCGATGTATTTGCGTGCCTGCTGATCAGCCTCTTCCGAAATACGGGTGGAATCCGTTCTCAGATAGGAGATCATACCGACGACGCCTTCTTTGGGAAGTTCAATGCCCTCATAAAGCTGCTGGGCGATCTGCATCGTCCTCGACGTAGACATGTTCAGCGTCTTCGAGGCTTCCTGCTGCAAGGTACTTGTCGTAAAAGGAAGCGGCGCCTTGCGGATGCGCTCACCCTTTTTCACATCTTTCACAGAGAAGACCGAGCCATCGAGATCATGAAGGATGCCGTCGAGCTGTTCCTTCGATGCGATGTCGATCTTTCCATCCTTACCCCCGTAAAAATGAGCTGTCAGAGGTTTATCAGCGCCCTCCGTTTTAAATTCCGCGTCAAGCGTCCAGTATTCCTGCGGAATAAACGCATTGATCTCATTCTCACGGTCCGCAATGATGCGGAGAGCCACAGACTGCACACGTCCTGCCGAGAGCCCGCGCTTGATCTTCTTCCACAGAAGAGGGCTGATCTCATAGCCCACCATGCGGTCCAGACAGCGCCTGGCCTGCTGCTCATCGACCAGATTCATGTCGATATCGCGTGCATTTTTCAGTGAAGCCTTAACCGCTGTTTTTGTGATCTCATTAAAAGTAATGCGGTGCATCTTGTGCTCGTCCAGCTTCAGCGCCTTGGACAGATGCCATGCAATTGCCTCTCCCTCGCGATCGGGGTCGGTTGCGAGGAAAACCTTATCCGCCTTATCCGCTGCCTTCTTCAGCGATGCAACGAGAGGGCCTTTACCCCTGATTGTTATATATCTGGGTTCGAAGTCATGTTCGATGTCAATGCCGAGACTGCTCTTCGGCAGATCCCGCACATGACCGTTTGATGCGAGAACCGTATAATTTTTGCCCAGAAATTTCTGGACGGGTTTGACTTTGGTTGGTGACTCCACAATAACAAGATTGTTAGCCAAAGCGATTCCTCCTGAGTTATCCATGGCGGAAATGCCTCTGCTCCGCCTTGAAAACAGTTTCGCATAGCACTATAACGCAAAAATATGGCACACGCAACCCAAAGTTCGACCACCTGCGGTTCTCCTGTAATCCTTCAGTCAACCTCTTATCACTCTCGTTTTTCTTCTCATTGCTCCCTTTTGTTTTACTTTTACCTTATTTTTCCTTCTGTTATCTTCCAGTATCACATCCTGATTTTCTCTCTTCTATCATCTGGTGCCCTCTTCTGATTTTCTCTCCTGTCTGTTTCATCGCAGTGTTTCGATCACTTCCTGCGGAAATACCCCGGTGCCGATTCTTCCACGTATCCCGACACGCACAGCTGCATCAACGTACTGGCGACAGTCGACGGGCTGAGGCCGCTCTGCGTGATCAGCACATGCATGCTTTTCGGTGAGCTTTCCAGATGCCCGAAGATTTTACCAAAATCGTCGGCATGCTCCCATCTGGCAGGAAGCTCCGATTTTCCACCGCGGGGCTTGTTCACACGTTTTTTTACCTCAACCTCAGCTCCGTCAGCATCGTCTTTGACAGATCCGTCTGATTCCGGCCAGAAAGCTTCTTCCTCACACGTAAATCCGAGCTCTTCCAGAATGACAGCAGGCGTCCAGGCAATCCCGGCACCCTGCGCGATCAGCCGGTTGCATCCGCAGCTCAGATCGTCTCCGTTCCGCCCCGGTACCGCATAGATTGATTTTCCCTGTTCCATCGCATAGTCCGCCGTAATCAGTGAGCCGCTCCTGGGCCTGGCTTCCACGACAAGCACCACATCTGCCAGCGCACTGATCAGGCGATTTCGAATGGGAAAATGCCAGCCGTCCGGCGGTGTGCCCGGTTCAAATTCAGAGATAATACCGCCGCCTTCGCGAAGAATTCTCCGATACAGAGGATAATTCTGTCTGGGATAACACACGTCCACACCTGTACCGAGTACGGCATAGACCCGGCCTCCGCCATCGAGCGCACCGGTCTGACCAAAGGCGTCGATCCCATAGGCCATCCCGGAGATCACCTGCACCCCCGCCTGTGCGAGTTCCCGTCCGAAGAGCATTGCCTGCTCTTTTCCATAGGAAGAACATCCTCTGGCGCCGACGATGGCAACAGTTTTCCGCTCAGGATCCGGAAGCCCGCCAAGGACATAAAAGCTCGCAGGCATGCGGGCATAATGCATAAACTGCGGCGGATAATCTGGATCATCCCGTCGAATCATCCGAATCTCCTGCAGGACCTTCCCGTCATTCTCCCGCCGCAGATTGCGCTCGTAATTCACGCCTGTTTTTACCTCAGATGACTCCGTCTTATGACCGGATATCTGCTCTGTTTTTACCTCAGATGACTCCACCTTATGACCGGATATCTGCTCTGTTTTCACAGAAAGCGGCCGTTCTGAGGTATCCGTGTTTTTATCCATGTTTTTTTCAGTGCTTCTACCCGTTTTGCCCTGCTCATCCCCGTCCGCGGCTATCCTTCTGTCTTTCTCAAGCATATCTGTCTGCATCATTCACCCCACCTTCTCTCCGTCACCGGTCAACAAATTCTGTTTTACTCCCTCATCGGACACCGATTTCTCCCTTAACCCATCATCACAAAGCATTTTCTTATTCGTTCGCAGCTTTCTGTACCAGATACCCGGCAGATTTTCCCTGTACTTCATGATCCGCCTTACCAAAAGCACAAGGTAACGTCAATGACCTGCAAACATCCGCTGCACCTCATCATTTTCACGGCTTCGGAAGCAGAGCGCCTCGCTGACACAGGCTTCATGGATGGTATCCGAGCCTTCCAGATCTGCGATCGTCCTCGAAACCCGCATCGCGTGATGGTATCCTCTGGCGGAGAGCCCCAGGCTTCGAAAAGCGCTTTCCATCATCCTCTCCGCCTCGCCCGTGAGGGAACAGAACCGGCGGATATCCGATGCTCCGAGCTCACTGTTGAAAAGGATATAGCGTCCACGGTACCTTTCTTTCTGGATATCCAGTACGCGCATGACCTTTTCCCGCATGACGGCAGAACTCACGGGATCAGGGCTGGTGTCCGCCAGATCCTCATAGGAAGCAGCCGGCACATCACAGCGGAGATCGATTCTGTCCAAAAGTGCCTGACTCACGCGTGCCTGATAGCTCATGATCATCTTCGGCGTGCAGGTACACCTGTTCATATCGGGAAAACAGCCGCACGGACATGGGTTCATGGCTGCCACCAGCAAAAAAGATGCGGGAAATGTGCAGGTGCCGCCGCTTCTCGCGATCGTGATCCGGTGCGTTTCCAGCGGCTGCCGCAGCATCTCTGCCGTAGACGGAGCCATCTCCGGAAGCTCGTCGAGAAAAAGAACGCCGCGATGCGCAAGCGTGATCTCCCCGGGTTTCGGATTGATACCTCCACCGCACAGCGCAGCACCCGTGATGGTATGATGCGGAGCGCGGAAGGGACGTTCTGTCATCAGTGCCACGCCCGGCGGGAGCAGGCCGACGATGCTGTAGATCTGCGAAATCTCAAGGCTCTCCGACGGAGAAAGCCGCGGCATGATCGTGGGAATCCGTTCCGCTGCCATAGACTTGCCCGACCCCGGCGGCCCGCTCAGCAGGAGGTTGTGAAATCCTGCGGCGGCGATCACGGCAGCCCTTTTGACAGCACTCTGCCCGTGAATATCGCTGAAATCCTTCCGACTCGCCTCCCGCCTGGCAACTGCCTCAACCGCCATATCATCAGGTCTGAATCCTGCATATCTCCCGACAGCCTTGTCATCAGTACTGCCGTCAGCATGTTCACCCGTAGCAGCACCATCTGCACTGTGTTCTGTATATTCCCCGCCCGCACGATCTCCAATACAGTTCACTGCACTTTCACCGAAGGTTTTTTCATCAGGAACAGGCTTTCCCTGATCAAGCGAAATCAGATCCTTGAGATGCCGGATGCCTATGATCTTCATCCCCTCCACCGCCCGTCCTTCAGCCAGATTGGCAGCGGGAATAATACACGTATGGCACCCCAGATCTCTTGCACGGATGACACTCGGCAGCACACCCGCGATTCCCTGCACACTGCCGTCCAGATGAAGCTCGCCGATGATCATCATTTTTCCAAATGTCTCAGGACGGATGCTGCCGAGGGCTTCCAGAATCGCGACTGCGATCGGCAGGTCAAATCTGGTTCCCTCCTTTCTCACGCTTCCCGGCGCCAGGTTCACCGTGATCCGCTTGGGCGGAATCGACATGCCGAGGTTCCGTATCGCGGTGCGCACACGTTCCTGTGCCTCCTTTACCTGTGAGGAGACAAAGCCCACCATGGAAAAATAAGGCATACCGCTGCTCACGTCGACCTCGACCGAAACCGGTATCACCTCTACGCCTGAAATTGACGCAGACTGCACACTGCAGAACATCGCCTCTCCCTTCCGGGTTGAAAACCCATAAAAAAGTACAGTGGATCGATTACTGTGAACGCAAATAAAATGGATAAGAAGCTGAATAATTGAGAATACTGAGACTCTGGAAGCTAATGAAATGGAGAATAGGGAATATTAGAAATGTATCACGGAAATTACAGAAAAAAATATGATATTGGAAATGCCAGACGGACATCACTTGTCCTGAAATAAATCAGATAGGAATGTTTCTGCACCTGTTATGATTGTGCAAATACATCAATAGCATAAACATATTCTTATAGTATACTTATTTTTCTGTTATAGCAAGCAAAAAATATAAATATATGTCTGGTCAGTGTTCACATCCCCTTGCATTGCTGTTTATCTGACAAGACCTCCAGAGACACAGATGCCTCCAACCCGCAACCATCCGCAGACGCCGGTGGTTAGCTGACGTGATAAAACTCGCTTCGCGGGTTTTATCACGTTATCGCGGCGTTCGCCTCACCGTATCACGCTTTGCGTGTACGGATGCGGCTCACTGCTCGCGTAAATCCGAGGCGAAGCCGATGGATGCGCTTACCACCGCTGCGTCGAGGACGAGCGAGAGCTGTCAGCTTGTAAGCTCGCTAAAGCTCGCTAACTGCGCTGACAGGCGTCGCACGACCGACTTCGTCGGTCTGACGCGGCGCTCGCCCCACCGCATCACACTTCGTGTGTGCGGGTGTGGCTCACTGCTTGCCCCACCGCATCACACTTCGTGTGTGCGGATGTGGCTCACTGCTCGCGCATAAGCTTCGAGCTTCCCTACGGTCGCTCTCAGCAAGTGCTCATCGCTCTGTTGCGGGTGGAGGCATCTGTATTCTGGATTAAAATCTGCGCTGAAAATTTCAGGCATCCTGCCCGCTCTTGCGGATACGCAGGATATCAAACGGCTCCGGCCGCATGCCGAGGTCCACGTGAAGCTCCTGCTGGGGATGCGGCGCCGACTCCATCGGCGTACCGTCAGCATCCGTGATGCTCCGCACCGTCACCTCCGGATTCGAGCCGTCCGGCTTCATGACCTCGATCCGGTCACCCACATAGAACTTATTTTTCTGGCTGATCACCGCACAGCCGTTTTCATCGATATGATCCACACAGCCCAGATACACATAATTGGTCGTGTAGGTATTGCTGTCATAGATCTGGTCTTCCGCCGAAGGCTTCCCGTAATAGAATCCCGTCGTGAAGTTCCGGATCGTGCAGTCTGCGATCTGCTCACGGTACCACGGCAGATTTTTCTCATACAGCGCCGGGTCCTCCATGTAGTCATCGATGGCTTTCCGGTAAGTCCGCGCCGCCGTCGCCACGTAAAGCGCCGTCTTCATGCGACCCTCGATCTTCCAGCTGTCAATGCCGGCATCGATCAGATCGGGCACATGCTCGATCATGCAGAGATCCTTCGAATTAAAAATATAGGTTCCCCGTTCATTTTCCTCCACCGGAAGGTACTGTCCCGGCCGCGACTCCTCCATGACCACGTACTTCCAGCGGCAGGGATGCGTGCAGGCGCCCTGATTGGCGTCCCGCCCTGTGAAATAATTGGACAGCAGGCAGCGGCCTGAATACGAGATGCACATCGCACCGTGAACAAAGGACTCGAGCGCCATGTCGGCCGGCATATTTTTCCGCAGGACGCGGATCTCATCCAGCGAGAGCTCGCGCGCCGTCACAATGCGCTTCGCGCCCTGTGCATACCAGAAGCGCGCCGACAGGTAATTGGTTGTGCTCATCTGCGTGCTCACATGTCGCTCGATCTCCGGACAGATCTCCCCTGCCATGGTAAAAATACCCGGATCCGCAATGATCAGCGCATCGGGGCCGAGATCCCGCAGTTCTTCCAGATAAGCGCGCACGCCCTCCAGATCCTGATTATGTGCCATGATATTGACGGTCACATGAACCTTCACGCCGTGCGCATGGGCATAGGCAATGCCCTCCCGCATGTCATCATGGCTGAAATTCTTCGCCCTGGCCCGGAGACCGTACATGTCTCCGCCGATATACACGGCATCTGCGCCAAAGGCCACCGCCACCTTCAGAACCTCCAGGCAGCTCGCCGGTATCAGAAGTTCCGGTTTTCCATTTTTCAGCATTGTTCTCTCCGTTCTCTGTGCCGCATCATCGGTTCATGACAGAATCCGGCTGTAAGCGGCGCATCATGAAATCCGCCCGGGGTTTCATCTCTTGATCACGGCATGCGCCTCATCGCCGCACATACGAAGCATCCTGTGAGATGCATCCGCCCCGATCATGTATCCTGTCTTACATTCCCATTACTCATCGGGCTACGGAAATGCTGATGCCGTCTCCGACAGGCAGCACACAGCTCTCCAGTCCCTCATCATCTTCGATCGCGCGAAGGAACTCGCGCATCCGCCGGTAGATCGTCCGATTCCGCCGTTCGACGATGTAATGTGACTCTATGATGTCGCCGCCCTGCAGGACATTGTCAGCGATCAGCACACTGCCTGACCGCATCATCCGCCGGATCTCCGGCAGGAATCGAATGTACTGTCCCTTTGCCGCATCCAGAAAAATAAAATCATATGGTCCCTCGAGCTTCGGAAGGATCTCCGCAGCATCGCCCTCGAGCAGGGTAATACGGTCCTCATAGCCCGATTTCCGGAAATTCTCTCGCGCCACCGGGATCCTCCTGTCGAAATCCTCGATCGTCGTGATCTTCGCAGTCGGGTCTCCGTACGAGGCCATCAGAATCGCAGAAAAACCGACGGCAGTTCCAATCTCCAGAATCGCCGTCGGTTTCGTGATCGTCAGCCAGGTCCGCAGAAAACTCTGCATGTTGCGCCGGATGATCGGGACTTCATCCTTCTCTGCTTTTTCCCGGAGATCCTCCAGAAAAGGCGTAAGGCCCCGGTCAAGGGAATTGATGAAAGTGAGCATACGTTCATCAACGATCATTTGTCTGTCCTCTCAGAAAACCCGCATATCACATGTGATACCCCATACTCTATAAATTATCTCACCGATGTGCGGGGTTGTATCTCGTTATCAAACCAATGACAAGGCTTTATCAGGAAGTCGATGACACCGTGTCCCCCGAGGATTCCGATGCATCCGGTTCCGCCTGCGCGAGAATTGGAAACATATCATCCGCCGTCATGGACGTGCGCAGGGTATAGGTGCCGGGCAGAATATCTCCGTGATATTCCGAGATGAACTCCTGAATCTGAAACGCCTCAACGCTCTCCGTCAGCAGTCCCTCAGACCTCAGAAGCATACCGATCTGCCGAACAGACATATCATCTGTGATCGTCACTGTCACGGCCCGTCCGTCTCCGCTGTCCACCGGCTGCTCGTCAAACACTTCGTATCCCAGGCTGTAAGCCCGGCGGGCGAGAAAAACCAGAAGTACGACAAGCGCGATGGCAATCAGCACAGACAGCACCGCGCGGATGCCGCCGATAGCCACCCGGTAGCCAAGACTGTCCTGTTCCTTATTCCTGTCGGCCATAAACCGAACCTCCTGTTACATTCTGCATCTGTCAGTTGCCGTCATCCGGCAGTCTGACAATGACTTCCTCAGAGATCGCATCCACAACTTTGCGGATCATACCGCAGACGCTGTTCTCCGCATCCAGATAGTCCGCCGCCAGCGGATCCTTTGCCAGCTGATCAAAATCATGTATGGCATAGTCTGTCTCGTCAAAAATATCGCGATTGGAATTCTGCATTTCGAAAACCCTGCGGCGATAGTTGTCAACAGACCGCTTCAGGTCAGGATTGGTTGAGAGCTCGGCTTCCAGCCGCTGATAACGGCGGTAGTCCTCCGAATTCCGCATGGCGCGGATCAGAGCTCCAAGCTTATCATCAATATCACTGCCTGCCGCGTAGCTGCCTGTCATGATTATGCCTCCATAATAATCGGAAGGATCATCGGGCGCCTCTGCGTACGCTTCCATACAAAGCTTCCCAGTGCATCCTTAATCGTAGATTTTAACTTGCCCCAGTCCGTGATATGCGCATCCAGACATTCATTGACTGCATCGTCCACGACATTGCGTGCCTCGTCGATCAGGTCCTCGGATTCACGCACATAGACGAAGCCTCTGGAGACGATTTCCGGTCCGGCAATCAGTGTACCGCTCGCCCTGTCCAGCGTCATGACGACGATCATGATACCGTCCTCTGACAGGTGCTGCCTGTCGCGAAGCACGATATTTCCCACATCGCCCACGCCAAGACCGTCGACCATAACCTCTCCGGTCTCCACGGTTCCGGTGATCTTTGCGCTGTTCTGACTGAGCTCCAGCACCTGACCGGTCTTCATGATAAAAATATTCTGCTTCGGAATACCGAGTTCCAGCGCAATATTTTTCTGCGCGACCAGATGACGGTACTCACCGTGCACCGGGATTGCGTACTTCGGCTTCACCAGCGAATAGATCAGCTTGATATCCTCCTGGCAGGCATGGCCTGACACGTGGACATCCTGGAAGATCACCTCTGCGCCCTTTTCATAGAGCTCGTTGATAACATTCGAAACGGCCTTCTCATTGCCCGGAATCGCGTGCGATGAGAACACGATCAGATCACCCGGTTTGATCGTGACCTTCTTGTGAATATCCGCTGCCATACGGGACAGCGCAGCCATCGATTCACCCTGGCTTCCGGTCGTCACGAGGACCATTTTTTCATCCGGATAATTCCGCATCTGGTTGATATCCACCAGCGTGTTCTCCGGAATGTTCAGATAACCGAGATCCGACGCGATGGAAATGATATTCACCATGCTGCGACCCTCGATCACGACCTTCCGGCCGTACTTGTAAGCCGCGTTGATGATCTGCTGCACACGGTCCACGTTCGAGGCGAACGTGGCGATGATCAGCCGCTGTTTCCTGTGCTCGGAAAAAATAACGTCAAGCGTTCTTCCGACGGTCTTCTCCGACATCGTGAAGCCCGGCCGCTCAGCATTCGTACTGTCGCACATCAGGGCGAGCACGCCTTTTTTGCCGATCTCGGCAAAACGCTGCAGGTCGATGGCATCGCCGAATACCGGCGTGTAATCCACCTTGAAATCACCCGTGTGAACGATCGTCCCAACAGGCGAGTAGATCGCCAGCGCCGCCGCATCCTGAATACTGTGATTTGTCTTGATAAATTCAATACGGAAATTTCCGAGATTGATGGACTGTCCGAATTTGATCACCTTGCGCTTGACGCCCTGGAGCATATCGTGCTCCTCAAGCTTGTGCTCGATCAGCGCCATGGTGAGCTTCGTCGCATAGATAGGAACATTGATCTCGCGCAGCACATAAGGCAGCGCGCCGATGTGATCCTCATGACCATGGGTGATCACGAATCCCTTCACTTTGTCAATATTCTGTTTTAAATAAGTAATGTCCGGTATAACCAGATCGATCCCAAGCATATCATCATCCGGGAAGGCCAGGCCACAATCGACAACCACGATGCTGTCTTCGTACTCGAAGGCCGTGATATTCATGCCGATTTCCTCGAGACCGCCCAGAGGGATGATCTTCAGCCTGCTCTTCGGAGCAGGCGCATTCCTCTTACTGCTCAAAAATAACCTCCATATTCTGTTTTCCGTCGGCTGCCTTTCGCTCTGCAGCCGAAAACAACACTTCCGATCCTGTGGCACAGGGAACGCTCATCCGTCTGTTCGTCACGCAGACATCAGGCGCAGCCGGTGCTCACTGCAGATCAACTTCGTCGCCCAGCATCTCCTGAAAAATGCGCGCGACAGCTTCCAATTCCACGTCATCATCCACGATGACATACTTTCCCTCCTGATCCGTCTCCGCGGAAACGTCCTTCAGGATCAGGGCTTCGGCATCATCCTCTGCCGAATCTGTGACAAGAAGATAATCCGTTCCGGCTATCCTCGTTTCCTCCTCTACATAAAACTCCTGCTTTTCGCCATTTTCACCGTCAAAAGTGATTTTTTCTTTCTTCAATCCCTTATTACTCCCGCGATGCATTTTTTCCGTATCGGTCCAGATATTCCTGCAGAATAAAGCCGGCCGCGATCTGATCGATCACCGCCTTGCGCTCATGCCTGTCTTTCAGTCCTGCCTCATCCAGAATATCTCCCGCAGCAGCTGTTGTCAGCCTTTCATCCCACATCGTAGCTTCAATGCCCGTGCGCTTCACGACCATATCCCGAAACGCCAGGGCTTTTTCCGCCGTATCGCTCATACCGCCGTCCATGTGCAGCGGATAACCGATCACAATATGCTCAATCTCATACTGGTGACACAGTTCATCGATCCGCGCCAGTGTCTGCCGGAGCTTCGTCTCTCTGGGGCGCCAGATCGTCTCCAGTGCCTGGGCCGTGATCTGCAGCGGATCACTCACCGCTACACCGACCGTTTTGGATCCGTAATCAAGTCCGAGGATTCTCATCAGAATGTTCCCTTATCTCAAGCTTCGTCGGTGTCCTTCCAGGATTCGTTCTTGATATACTCCTTGAGAAGCTCCTCCACGATTTCGTCGCGTTCCACTTTCATGATCATGCTGCGCGCGCCGTTATGGTTGGTAATATAGGTCGGATCTCCGGACATGATATAACCGACGATCTGATTGACCGGGTTATAGCCCTTCTCCTCCATCGCATGATAAACGGTATCAAGGACATGTTTGACCGGAACCTCATTCTCCGGATTTACCTGAAAAAATTGTGTATTTCCTAAATCTTCCATATGGCACACCATCCTTATACTGTAATACGGACCGACCACGGTGCAGTTCGGCAGTACGATCTATAGCCTGTGGTTTTCTGCATACAGGTTTCAACGAGTTTTTTCTGTGTTGCAATGTATCCGTGAGCCGCCTTCTCCATGACACTCTCGTGTGCAGCTCAAATTAGCGCAACCTTAATTATAGACTATGCGGATGCGCTTGACAAGCCGCGGGCATACGCTCTAACTTCGGCGCACTCCGCCCGATTATAATCTTCACAGCGCATTCAATCAATAGCCAAGGATGTAATCATCACCGACGATCTGCGCCGCTGTGACCGTCACGATCCGGTTGGACAGATCCCGCGAATCCATCAGCAGCACTTTCTGGTATTCCCGGCCATGTCCCATCCAGTACAGCCGTCCGTTGACCTCTGTCTGCTCTTCAAAGAGCACCTCCACCGGCTTTCCCAGATACCAGCGCAGAAATTCCTTTCTCCGCTCGTGGTCCAGCTGCCGCAGGACCTCGCCGCGTTTCCGGCGGACGGCTTCGGTATTCTGGTCCGGCATTGCTGCTGCCCTTGTCCCGGCCCGCCGGGAGTAGGGAAAGATATGCGTCTCGAAAAAGTGTATGCTCTCCACAAAAGCCCGGCACTCTTCAAAATCCTCGTCCGTCTCTCCCGGAAAGCCTGTGATGATATCGGTGCAGAGCGCCGGATGTTCATAGTATTTGCGGAACAGGGCAGCCGTCTCCGAAAAATCCGCGGGCGTATATTTCCTATTCATGGCCCGCAGCGTTTTGGCACAGCCGCTCTGCAGGGACAGATGAAAATGCGGACACACCTTCGGGAGCTCCGCCAGCCCCCGGATGAAGGCCTCGCTCATGTAACCCGGCTCGAGAGAACCGAGACGGATCCGCTTAATACCGTCGATCTCATGCACTTTCTGCAGAAGCTGCAGCAGTGCCATGCAGTTGCGTGCAGGATACACAGACGTCACAGCCTCATGATTATGCTGATTATCCTTCAGATTAGCCCCGTAAGAACACAGGTGGATGCCCGTGATGACAACTTCCTTCACGCCTGTGGCAGCGAGGCGTGTGATCTCCTCCACCACATCTTCCGGATCCCGGCTGCGTATTCTCCCCCGCGCATAGGGAATAATGCAGTAGGAGCAGAACTGATTGCATCCGTCCTGTACCTTGATGAACGCGCGCGTATGCTCTTCCGTGCGATCGATTTCCAGCTTCTCATAAGATGTATCCCGCTTCCACGAGCCGATATCGGTCTGCGCAGCATCCGCGGCTGTATTTTCCTGCGTTCTCTGCATACTGCCTGCATTGCTTCCGCTGTTTTCATGCGCCTCCTCCCAGGTCCGGATTTCCTTCACCAGATCTGACTTCCGGCTGCTTCCGATCACAATATCCACATCCGGATCCACAGCCAGTTCTCTGCCGCGCACCTGTGCATAGCAGCCTACAGCTACAACAACAGCGTTTTCGTTCATTTTTTTTGCACGGTGAAGCATCTGCCTCGACTTCCTGTCGGCGATATTCGTCACCGTACAGGTATTGATCACATAGACATCTGCGCCGGGCGCAAACGGTACGATCTCATAGCCGGCTCCTTCCAGCATCTGCTGCATGGCTTCCATCTCATATGCATTCACCTTGCAGCCCAGATTATGCAAAGCCGCTTTCTTCATTTACTTACTCCTGTTTTCAGCTCTGCCAGGGATCCTCCCTGACTCCTTATACTCATTCATGACTTTCTTTTCGGACATTCCCGGCCTGAAGATCATTTTTACGAAGACGAGCGGGTGCCGTCGACCGGTAAACGCGCAAACCCGTGGAACGGTGCCGCTATCATTATTCATTCAGGAATTCTGTCCGGCATCTTCTCCACCGCACGGTGATCGTCGTCAAAAATAATATATCGGTCTCCGAGCGTCTGCGCCAGCTTTTCATCGTGGGTAGCAATGACCATTGTTTTTCCCGCCGCCTTCAGCTGCAGCAGGAAATCCGTCAGCCACGCCTGCGTCCGCCTGTCAAGTCCGGCGAGCGGTTCATCGAGGATCAGGACCTCCGGATTCATCGAGAGCACACACGCGAGGGCGGCTTTCTTTTTCTCCCCGCCGCTCAGGTGATACGGCGCCCTCTCCCGCAGGTGATCCAGTCCGGTCAGACGGATAACGTCGTCCGTCCTCCGCCGCACCTCGTCTTCATCAAGTCCCATCTGCCGCGGGCCGAAAGCGATCTCTTCCTCCAGACTCGCGCAGAACAGCTGCACATCCGGATTCTGAAATACATAGCCGATCTTCTGGTGAAACTTCTTTGAAAAAATACTGTCCTTCAGCGTCTTTTCCGAGATCTCATTGCCCTCAAACTGATACGCGCCCTGTTCCGGATAAACAATGCCGTTCAGCAGACGGATCAGCGTCGATTTGCCGCAGCCGTTCGGGCCCTGGAGAATGACCGTCTCTCCGCGGAATACATCAAATGTCACGTAACGCAGAGCGACCTCTCCCTGATAGGCAAAGCAGATATTCTGAAGTTCGATTACCTTTTCATCTCTGTTGATCATTTTTTCACACCGCCAGCTCCAGATAAATATACGCCGCCATGATAAAACCTGTAAACAGCAGAAGCGGCAGATCGGCAGTCGAAAGTAATTTTTTCTGCGCTCTCCGGTATTCCCCCTCGAATCCGCGGCAGGTCATGGCCGCATACATCTCATCCGCCATCTCCTTTGACTTCAGGAAGGTAACGCCCAGCACACCGCCCACCGAATGACTTTTGTCGCGGTTTTTCCCCACGGACCTGAGCCGCAGGGATACCAGAATATCCAGGCACAGACTGCCGAGAACGGCAATGTATTTCAGTGTAATATCAAAAATAAAAATGACAATATCCGGCAGATGAAACACCTTCAGAGCAGATGTGATCTGATTAAACGGGACCAGAGCACGCATGAGACCGATCAGTCCTACCGAGACAAATACCTTGATGGAGACAGTCAGCATTGTACGGGGTGCAGCCATGAAGGCAGATGGAAGCAAAAGGATGACTGAAAACAGCGCGGTTCCCACGGCGCCGCCGAACACACCGGACAGCCGGTCGGCCGGCAGCAGCATGGCTCTGAGAAGAAAAGCTGCCAGAATGATATAGGTAAATGCCATGTTGTGAGAGGCGGCCATCAGAACGATACACAGCAGCGTAAACACCAGGCGCATGACCGCGCCGGCGCCCCTGCCCTGCACAGCCGGATTCTCCCGGATCGCCGCCAGCATACCGAGAAGCTTCATGATACTCTTCCCGATAAAATGATCGCGGTCTTTCGTGGGCTCATACGTCTCCTCCACCGTCAGCCATTCCGGAATATTTATCTTTTCTTCTCCGACGTCTTCAGGCAATGAAGAATTCTGCCAGCTCGAACCTGCCGCCATTGTTTGACCCGACATCTGCTGTATCTGTTCTTCTTTTTCTGAAGCTGTACGCGTATCTTCCTTCGTGTCTGTGCTCATATTTTTTATTGTAAACACTTTCAATAATATGATAACAGTGTCAAAAGTCATCACCCACGTTGCACTTGTGCAAAAGTGGATGAATGACTTTTGACACTGTTATCATACTTATGACACCTATATCATAATATGATGCAGGTGTCCCACACACAGGCAGAGCCCGCCGGATTTTCCGCTCCCGTCGGGCTCTGCACATGCATTCTGTTCGCTGCATCTGTTTGATCATTCAACGCTCAGCTCATATCAAACCGTCCTGCCTGCAGTCTCAGGTCGTCTGCGGCCCGTACTGCGTTTTCTCATTTCCGCCTCTGGAGATCAGCGTAAAAATTATGATGCAGAGCGCCACGCCGATCACCGCCGACAGGATATACCCCACAGCGTCAGGCAGTCCGCCGAACGAATAATCCGGCAGCAGGGCACTCAGTTCCCATCCATTGACGAGGTTGGCAGGCGAAAATCCACTCACTGCCGCTATTTCATCAGAACCCCATTCACCCCAGGCTGTACCCGTTGCCAGAAGGCCGAGCGGGACGAGACAGATCAGCACTGCCAGCAGGGCATACAGTTTTCCGGGCTTTTTTGCCTGAACGACAGAAGTCGTGTTCTCCGGAAGCAGATCCGATGATGTTTTTACGACGAAGGCAATCATTGCCACCGTATAGATGACTTCCACAGCGCCGAACACCGTCAGATGCCCGGCCATCATCGCCGGGATGGAAACATTGAGACCATACGGGCAGTTCAGCGGATTACCATTGGCATCGTGCGAGATATATGGCTGAATACCAAATTCCACTGCCGCACAGAATGCCGCCGCATTGATCCCGGCATAGGAACCGACGCCGGCAGCCCAGTATCTGCCGCTCTTCGCATGAATATGCTTCCGCAGAAACTGATAGACCGCATATCCCACATATGGCAGCACAAAGGCCATATTGAAACAATTGGCGCCAAAGGCCAGTACACCGCCGTCTCCGAAAAGCAATGCCTGGATCAGCAGGGCGATGGAAACAGCCAGACAGGCTGCATCCGGTCCGAGCAGAATGGCGATCAGCGTTCCGCCGACAGCATGTCCTGTGGTTCCTCCCGGAAGAGGTACATTGAACATCATGGCGACAAAGGAAAAAGCGGCGCCCACGCCCAGCATCGGTATTTTTGCCTTCGGCACGTCTTTTTTCACCGAGCGCACCGCATGCACCCATACCGGCACCATGGCAGCCGCCATCACGCCGCATGTGGGCAGGCTCAGATAATTCTCAGGGATATGCATAACTCAGCCGCCTTTCCTGCATCGATATACAGTCGTTCTCCGTTTTCAATGTTTAAATACTATCAAAACAGCCAATTTTGTTGAAGCCCCCCCGGGGGATGAAATATACGCGTTTCAATGGTCGTTGACTTTTGAAGGTAATAAACGTAAGATAAATACATGCGAAAGCTTCTGTACTTTGCATTGATAAAGACATTTGTACAATCCGATAATAAACTGGAAAATACAGCAGACAAGCTGATGGAGGTATGTAAATGACTACAGTAAAGATTTCTCTGAACTCTATCGACAAGGTAAAAAATTTCGTCAATGCCATTTCCAAATATGATTTTGACTTTGACCTCGTATCCGGAAGATATGTGATCGACGCCAAATCCATCATGGGTATTTTCAGTCTTGATCTCTCCAAGCCGATCGACCTGAATATCCATACAGAGGGCAGCGAGCTTGACGAGGTTCTTGAAGTACTCAAGCCCTATATGATCAGTGAGCAGTAACCTGTATACATTTTTTGCTCTTCGGGCAGATATACAGCGAACAGTACCACCTGTTCAGATTCTGCGCATCACAGACAGATGAAAGAAAAATAAACAGATTGTGCTCTTTTCCACACAGTGTAAAAGATCCGACCTCGCGGCCGGATCTTTTTTCGTACGGATATTTTTACATGTACCGACTGCGGAAATCGCGCAGCGATGGAGCATTCGTGCTTAATACAGTATTGTGGCATTTTGTATGATACGAATGTTTGCAAGATAATTCCTGTCTCGGAGACGCACAGAAATCGCTCGGCAATATCATCAGCTGGTGATGCTGATCGTCTCTGTCGTCTCCAGCGCCTGCTGCATGAGCGGCTCGATCACATCATCGAGGTTGTGCTCGGATTTCTCAATGACCTTCAGCAACGGATGCGTTACCGGATGCTTTGCGACGAAGATCGTGCAGCAGTCCTCATACGGCAGAATAGATGTATCAAAGGTGCCGATCCTCTCGGCTACATCAATGATCTCCTGCTTGTCGAATCCGATCAGCGGACGGAAAACCGGCAGAGTGCAAACCGCGTTGGTGCAGAGAAGGCTCTGCGTGGTCTGGCTCGCCACCTGGCCGATGCTCTCACCTGTGATCAGGCCGAGGGCGCCATCCCTGTGAGCAAAAATCTCCGCGATCCGCATCATATACCGGCGCATAATAATCGTCAGTTCCTCATGCGGACATTTTTCATAGATAGCCATCTGAATATCCGTGAAATTCACCACGTGCAGATGAATAGGGCCGGTATACTTCGAGATCTGTTTGGCGAGATCGACAACCTTCTGCCTGGCGCGGTCGCTGGTGTATGGCGGCGCATGAAAATAAACGGCATCAATCTCCACGCCCCTCTTGGCGATCATGTAGCCGGCCACCGGCGAATCGATACCGCCGGAGAGCAGCAGCTCTGCTTTTCCGCTGGTTCCGACAGGCAGTCCGCCGGGACCCGGGATCACCTTCGAATAAATATAAACGCCGCTCTGCCGCACTTCCACGTTGAGCAGGATATCCGGGTGATGGACATCCACCGTCAGCCAGGGGCAGCCGTTGAGAACCGCCTCACCGAGATCCGCATTGAGTTCCATGGAATCTTTCGGATACTGCTTCCACGGGCGGCGCGCATTGACTTTGAACGTCTGTGCCGTTCCATTGTCAGGATACGTTTCCTGCACATACTGCACAAGCTGTGCCGCGACGTTATCGTAATCCATATCTTCCACGATCAGCACCGGGCAGATACCTGTAATACCAAAAACATTCTGCAGGGCCTCGATGGCGCCCACCTTGTCGCACTCCCCGTGCGGCATGACAAAGATCCTGCCCATTTCCTTCACGGTTTCAAAGGAGCCGTCCACACGTCTGAGAGCTACAGCCATCTGGTGCATCAGCCTGTCCTCGAACAGGTGGCGGTTCTTTCCCTTAATGCCTATCTCCGCATATTTGATCAAAAGTGCCTGATACAATTTTTTTCCTCTTTTCTGAATTAACCCATGCAATTGCAAAGCATCATATGACACATTCGCAAGCTTCATGATGCCGCACAATACTGCATTTCACATCCGCACAAATTTTCTCAGCTGCGGAAGAACCTCGCGGAGCACCGCAAGCGTCGTGTCGATCTCCTCTTCTGTCGTTTCCTCGGAGAAGCTGAAGCGCAGCGAAGATTCCATCTCCGCCTTGCTGGCATGGATGGCCGTCATGGTAGCACTGCCGGACCGGTGATGGCTCGAGCACGCACTGCCTGCAGATACATAGATACCGCGGTCTTCCAGTGTGTGCAGAAGAACCTCGCTCCGCACGCCGATAAATGACGCATTCAGGATGCCCGGTGCGCCCTCCCTGAGATTGGCCGGTCCGTAGATCCGCACGTCCGGAAGCTCCTTCAGTCCCGCTGCCAGTTTCTCTTTCAGCCGGTACATCTGCTCCACATGGTCATCCAGATTCTTATAGATCATCTCAGACGCGAGCCCGAGTCCCGCTGCCCCCGGCACATTATCCGTACCGGACCGCATGCCGTTCTGCTGTCCGCCGCCGTAAATGATCGGATCGATTCTGCACCTGCTGTCCACATACAGGAATCCGACGCCCTTCGGGCCGTGGATCTTGTGCCCGCTGACCGAGAGCATGTCGATATTCATCCGTTTGGGATAAATCCTGCACTTTCCGTATGACTGAATGGCATCTACATGGAAATACGCATACGGACAGGTCTTCCTGACCAGCTGACCGATCTCAGCCACCGGTTCCACCGTTCCGATCTCATTATTCACCATCATGACCGAGACGAGGATCGTGTCCTTCGTCAGCGCTTCCCTGAGGGCATCCATGCGGATTCTTCCCTCGGCGTCCACCGGGATCTTCACAACGTCAAAACCCAGATCGGCCAGTTTTTTCATCGGCTCACCGATCGCCGAGTGCTCAATCTCCGATGTGATGATCCTCTTTCCGGCTCTTTTCTTCACCTGCGCCGTACCGAACAGCGCCCAGTTGTTGGACTCGGTTCCTCCCGAGGTAAAAAATATCTCCGACGGCTTCACGCGCATGGTATCGGCGATCTGCTCCTGTGCCGTGCGCAGATATCTTTCCGCTTCAACGCCCTTTCTGTGCATGGAAGACGGATTGCCGTAGTCGACCAGCATCGTTTTGCGTACGATATCGGCAACCTCTTCATAACAGCGGGTCGTCGCTGAATTGTCCAGATATATTTCCTTCATAATCCTCTCAATCTTTTTCAGTCCTGCTCCAGCAGATACATCAGAATGGAAAGCATCGTCATACCGGCCGTCTCCGTGCGCAGGATCCTTTTTCCGAGCGTCACAGGCTCAAAGCCGTGTTCCCGTGCCAGCTGCACCTCCGCGTCGTCAAAACCGCCCTCAGGGCCGATCATGACCGCTGCCGACTGTCCCGGGCGGATTGCGTTGAGGATTTTTCTTGTCCCTTCCATGCCGTCCTGACGCTCATAGGGGATGAGTTTCACATCCAGATCCGCTGCGGCTTCGAGTGCATCGCGAAAGCGCATCACGCCTCTGACCTCCGGAATGATCAGCCGCTTCGACTGTTTGGCGGCAGCTTCAGCGATCGCATTCCATCGGACGACCTTCTGCGCGGCGCGCCGTTCATCAAGCTTCACGACGCATCGGGATGACGCCACCGGAACAACCGTGTAAGCGCCGAGCTCCACCGCCTTCTGAATAACGGTCTCCATTTTATCACCTTTCGGAAGGCATTGAAACAGCCAGATCTTCGACGCAAGCTCTCTGCCCGGGCGTGAAGCATCCTCCACGCGCAGGGTCACGCGGTCTTCCTCCAGGCGCTCGATGGCGCAGGTATACTCCCATTCGTCTCCGGTGGAGATCAGAACCTCCTCGCCGGGCCGCATGCGGAGAACATTCCGGATGTGATTGACATCCTCCCCGGTGATATCCACCCGGCCATCATGGATCTGATATTTTTCCACAAAAAAACGATACATGCGCTTTACTCCTGTTTCTCAGTTTCACTGACAAAGCCGGTGATACACTCATTCAATCCTGACAGGCAATAATGCCAGACCGCTTTCTCAGTTCCGGCGGGCCGTGATGCTGACCCACTCGCCCTGCTGCGTCTGTTCCACGACCTCCAGTCCCGCCGCCTTGCAGGCGTCCAGAACCTTCCATGCCTGATCCTCAAGGATGCCTGACGTAATGTAGATGCCGCCCTTCTTCATGGCCGGCACAACGGCAGGCGTCATGAACACCAGAATATCCGCCAGAATATTCGCCGTAACGATGTCATAGCGGTCATATCCCGCTCTGTCTCTTGTGGCCTGATCATCGATCATATTGCCGATGATCATCTGGAAATGATCATCATCGACGCCATTGGCCTTCTTGTTGTCATCCACGGCAGGCACGGCGCAGGGATCCAGATCCGTGCCGAGCACATGTCCCGCTCCGAGCTTCACGGCCGTAATGCCAAGGATCCCGCTGCCGGTCCCGACATCCAGCATCTCACAGCCGGGCGTCACATATTTTTTCAGCTGGCGGATGCAGAGCTGGGTCGTCTCATGCATACCCGTCCCGAAAGCAGTGCCGGGATCGATGTGAAGGATCATTTTATTTTTGTCCTCTTCCTTCACTTCTTCCCAGGAAGGTGTGATCAGGATATCATCCACGCTGAACTGATGAAAATACTGTTTCCAGTTATTGACCCAGTCCGTGTCTTCCGTCTCGGACTCCTCGATCGTACCCTCGCCGATGTCGCAGGTCTTCCGAAGCTCCTCCAGTGCCTGCTTCGCATCGGCCAGGATCCTGTCCACGTCATCCTTCTCCGGATCCAGATAAAAATCAAGCCACGCAATACCGTCATCTTCCGGCATATCCGGCATGATATCCACGAACATCTGCGCCTTTTCGTCTTCCGTCAGGGGCACCTTGTCTTCAATCTCCGCACCCTCGATACCGCAGTCATAAAGCGCCGAAATAATGATATCCTCGGCGCCTTCCGTTGTTTTCAGCCGGTATTTTTTCCACTTCATCGTTATCCTCCCGATCTGAGGCGAATTGTCCTCAGGCTCTTCACATATATCCGTCTGCGTGAAACAACGCTGATGACGGCAACACTCCCACTTCTCACAAATATCCATCTGCGCGAAACAACGCTGATAACGGCAACACTCGTGCTTCTCTTATACGCTCATCTGCGCGTTACTTCGCACCGACTCAAAGCCATTATACCCGCATATATGGTCACTTGTCAGCCGAATCATGGCAGATACATCAGATCCGTTTATTACCGGTTGACGGCTGCCGGGTATGGGATAAACCGGGAATTTCTCAGCGCATGAAGAACCGTAACTGCCAGTCCCGCAAAAACAAATGTCTGCGCAAATCCCACAATTGTCCGTGCCGCCAGAGAACCGAACACGATCTCCGGCGAATACCAGCCGAAAAGCTTCGAATCCACGTAATTAGCCAGTGTATTCAGCATCGTCTGGGCAAAAGAAGACAGGATCAGAGCGGTTCCCAGTGCATAGGGTCTCTTTCTGTCCAGCGCCGTGATATACGCTGAAGTCCCGTGTGCAAAAAGAAGAAGCACAAGCCCGAGGACCAGTCCTCTCGCCCCGGGCCCAATCAGATAAAGAACCGTCGTCGGGGTCAGCCCATAGGTTAGCAGCTGTTCCAGAAATTCGCCGATACAGCCGACCAGAAATCCGTCGACCGGTCCGAGCAGAATCGCAGCCATGATCGTCGCAAAGCTGGAAAAACCGATCTTGAAAACATTGCCGATCCGCACATTGAGAAAGGAAAGGACCACAAACAAAGCAACCAGCATGGCATCAAATACCATCCGCCGCACTGCAAAGCCTCTGCCGGACGAATGCAGAGCAGACTGACATTTATTTCCGGACGCTGTTGATTTTTTCAATTGTTGTCCGGCACTTTCCGATGGCGCCTGACTACCCAATGGATCACCCAATGGGTTCATTCTGTCCGACTGGCCTGTTCTGTCCCATGGGGCCATTCCGCCAGGTTGATCTGTTCTGTCCGATTGGTCTGTCCTGCCCGTTCTGTTCCATTTCTGCATAAAAAAACCTCCTTGTCGATAAGCAAAGAGGAGGCTGATACGACACACAGATGCAAGCGAAAACACGGGATTACTACCGTTAAGCGGGGCGCGAAATAACACCGCGGACGCTTCTCAGGAAACTGTTCTGCACCATATGTGCATTACCGTCATTGCAGAGTCCTCAGTTGCAGCCATCAGACCGACTGACATCTCTGTATCCTGCGCCTGTCCTTCGCCCGCCGACAACCTCCCGTCCGGCGGTACTTTACGCGTTATTCCTACTCATGCTTTCCATCTGCATGCGCCGGGTACCCTGACCCGGATATGAAATTTACACACTGCCGATATCCGTATAATATGATAACAGTGTCAAAAGTCATCACCCACGTTGCACTTGTGCAAAAGTGGGTGAATGACTTATTGACACGCCCCTCAGCGAGGGCGTAGTGGGGCGAAGCCACACGAGAGCCCGAGCCGAGGGAGGATCGCGAGAGCGCGCAGCGCGTAGCGATCCGGTTATCATACTTATGACACCTATATCATAATATTCATATGTATCGGCAGCTGCACCGATTATATACATCCGCCCGACCGTTTGCAAGCCCCCTAGTGGAAGCTTGCTCATCCGTTTTACTGTATTAAGCTGTCGTCAAGCGCGCAGCGATGGAGCAGTCGGGCTTAATACAGTACTGTGGCATCTTGTATGATACGGGGTTAACGTAGTCAGCACAATAAACAGCTTCCGCAGATGACCTGCGAACTCTGCGTTTTTCGTCATGAGTGAGCAGGTCGCTGCGGAAGCTGTGACCGATAACAACATCACGATACAGCCTGTCCGTCAGGCCGTCTCATCCAGCGCCGCCGACAGCTTCTCCACCATCTCGTCGATATCCGCTTCGGTGATGACAAGCGGCGGCACAAGACGGATGACATTGGAGGACGCTGACAGCACGACAAGACCGTGGTCCAGTGCCGCGCGGAGTACATGGCCGATCGGTCTGTCCTTCACGACAAGACCCTGCATCAGCCCGCGGCCTCTCCGCTCTGTCAGGCAGCTGTATTTTTCTACCATCTCATCGAGTTTCTTCTCAAAATAAGGCGTGATCTTCTGCACATGACCGACAATATTTTTCTTCTCAAAGAGATCAAACACCGTGCTCACGGCGCGGGTTGCCAGTGGATTGCCGCCGTAGGTGCTGCCGTGATCGCCGGGCGTCAGCGAATGCTCCGCCACACGCTCCGACACGACAAACGCGCCGACCGGAACGCCGCATCCAAGCGCCTTGGCACAGGTCATGATATCCGGCTGTACGCCATAGCTCTGCCATGCCCAGAGACTTCCCGTCCGGCCCATGCCGCACTGCACCTCGTCGAGGATCAGCAGGATATCTCTCTCATCGCAGATCTTCCGAATACCCTTCAGGAATTCCGGATCAGCAGGATAAATACCGCCCTCGCCCTGTACGGTCTCCATAATGATCGCGCAGGTGCGGTCTGACAGCTGTGCCTTCACGCTGTCCAGATCATTAAAGTCCGCAAAGCGGATGCCGCCGATCAGCGGTTTGAACGGATCCTGATAGCCTGCGTTGCCGGTCACGGAGAGCGAGCCCATGCTGCGTCCGTGGAAGGAATTGTTCATGGCGATGATTTCATGATCCGTCCGTTTGTCACGCAGCCATGCGTATTTGCGCGCCGTTTTCAGCGCTCCCTCGATAGCCTCTGTGCCACTGTTGGTAAAAAACACTTTTCCCATGCCGCAGGAATCAACAACCTTCTTTGCGGCATCGGCCAGCGGCTCATTGTAAAACAGGTTGGAGGTGTGGATCACTTTTTTCATCTGATCCTCCAGCGCAGCCGTGTACTCCGGATCGTTGTAGCCCAGGGCAAAAACAGCGATGCCCGCGCCGAAATCCAGATATTCTTTCCCGTCCGTATCGTAGAGACGGACACCCTGTCCCCTGTCAAAAACAACCGGGAACCGGTTATATGTATGCAGCACATACTGATCCGCCTGCGCCATGATCTCTCTTGTATTCATACTGAATCCTTCTTCCTTTAAATATGCTTCACCACTGGTCTGCATCCGCGGCACTGTACTTCTGCTCGTCATCCCGCTGGATCGCCGTGCCGATACCTCTGTTCGTGAAGATCTCCAGAAGCAGGCAGTGCGGAATACGGCCGTCAAGGATATGCACCCGATTGACGCCGTTGCTGATCGCATCGATGCAGTTATTCAGTTTCGGGATCATTCCGCCCGCTACATGACCTGAGCTGATCAGTTCCTTTGCCTCTGTCACATTCAGCTCGGAGATCAGTGTGGAAGGGTCATCCTTGTCATAATAAACGCCTTCGATATCTGACAGGAACGCGAGTTTTTCCGCATGCACAGACTCCGCAATGGCGCTGGCCGCATCATCGGCGTTGATGTTGTACGTCTGGTAATCATCATCGAGGCCGATGGGACACACAATCGGAAGGAAATCCTTTTCCAGCAGATCGTACAGGATCTTCGGATCAACCTTTTCGATCTCACCGACGAAACCGATATCGCGGCCGTCGGAATATTTTTTCTTCACGCGAAGCATACCGCCGTCCTTGCCGCTGACACCGACAGCGCGGACACCCAGAGACTCGACCATGCTGACCAGATGCTTGTTCACCTTGTTCAGTGCCATCTCAGCCACTTCCATGGTGTCGGCATCTGTGACGCGAAGTCCGTTGACAAAACGCGGCTCCATACCCACTTTGCTTACCCAGCGCGAAATTTCCTTTCCGCCGCCGTGTACAAGAATCGGCTTGAATCCGACGAGCTTGAGCAGCACGACATCCTTGATCACATTCTTCTGCAGTTCTTCATCGATCATTGCGCTGCCGCCGTATTTGACGACGATGATCTTGCGGTTAAAACGCTGGATATACGGCAGGGCCTCGATGAGAACCTCCGCCTTGTCCAGATACTTCTGATTTACCATGGATTTCCTTCTCTCTTTGTTAATTGCCTGCATGTATTGCCCGGGTATATTCTCTGTATGTATAACCTGTATAAATCACCCGGGCGTATTCCCTGTGTGCATGAAATGCATACCTGATTCAGGCATACATGCTGCATCCTTTGCCGGAAAATCCTCACTTATGAGCGATAATCCGCATTGATCTTCACGTAATCATACGTCAGATCACAGCCCCAGGCCGTTGCCTCGGCGTCTCCCATCTGGATATCGATGACAGCCGTCACTTCATCCTCTGAGAGGATTCTCGTTGCTTCTTCTTCACTGTAGTCCAGCGCCACACTGTCCTCAGTGATCTGGATGCGGCCCGCTCTGCTCTGGAAGTAGAGGTTGACCTTGTCCACGTCAAACTTTGCAGGTGAATAGCCCATCGCGCAGAGGATGCGTCCCCAGTTTGCGTCTTTTCCAAAAATAGCCGCCTTCGTGAGCGTGGATTCGATGACCGATTTGGCCAGGATCTTCGCCTGCTGTTTGTCTTTTGCGTGAATGACCTTCACTTCAAACAGTTTTGATGCGCCCTCACCGTCGCCGGCAATCATTTTTGCCAGAGTTTTATTGACTGCCATGACAGCCGCGGCGAATACATCGTAATCCTCTCCGGGTCCGACGATCTCCTCATTGCCTGCAAGACCGTTAGCCATCAGGATGCAGGTATCATTGGTCGACATATCGCCGTCGACAGAGATCATGTTGTAGCTGTCGCCCACCGAAGCAGATAATGCCTTCTGCAGCATTTTCTTCGATATCATCGCATCTGTCGTCAGAAACGAGAGCATGGTGCCCATATTCGGATGGATCATGCCGGCGCCCTTGCACATACCGCCGATCGTCACGTCCACACCGCCGAGTTTTACCGTGACCATGACTTCCTTCGCCTTTGTATCCGTCGTCATGATCGCACGCTCTGCCACAGCAGCCGCATCTCTGGAATTGGAAAGAAGCGGGGCAAGCTTCTTCACGCCGGCACACACAATATCTACGGGCATCTGTTTGCCGATGACACCTGTCGATCCGAGAAGCACGCTTTCCACCGGCACGGACAGAGCCTCCGAAGCCGCCTCTGCTGTTTTCCTGCAGGCCTCGTCACCCTCTTTTCCTGTCGCCGCATTGGCAATGCCGCTGTTGACAACAACCGCCTGCACGCTCTGCGTGCCGGAAATGATGTTCTTATCCCACTTGACAGGTGCTGCTTTCACCTGATTGGTCGTGAATGTGCCCGCTGCCACACACGGTACGACACTGTATATGATCGCCATATCCTTGGTATGATTTTTCTTGATGCCGACGCTTCCACCGATCGCCTGGAAGCCATTCGGCGCTGTCACGCCGCCTTCACCCGGTCTGACTGTTATTTTCTGTTCCATATTAACTCCATTCCGCTGCCGTTCTGCCGGCAGCCAGTCCATCTCTGCATTCCTGCAGCCAGTCCATCTCTGCGTTCCTGCATTCCGTCACTTTCACGCCGCAACCTGCTGATGTCCATGACTGGTACATGGCGGGCTGTGTCAACTGTGCCGGAACAACCACTGATTAAAAGAATACATCCGTCAGGCTGGTGTGTAAAGATGGATTTTCGTGTAATTATACATTTATCAGAATTATTATGCAATATTATTTTTAAAAATACATTTTGCTTGTTGCATTCAGCGCCTTAATATTGTATAGTGTCTGCGTTGAACTTTCACCGGCGATCTGCAGATCTGCATCATGCTATCTGCAAGTTTTCACAGTCTGCAGACCTTCATGATCACATCTGCAGTTTTCAGCATCATGACCGGTAATATGTAAATCATCATTTTATTTTTATGCATGGGCCTGAGGCTCTGCGAATCAGAATCAGGAGGATGACAATGAGCGAAAAAGTTGTACTGGCTTATTCCGGCGGACTGGATACGACAGCCCTGATCCCGTGGCTGAAGGAAAACTTCGGATATGAGATCATCTGCTGCTGCATCAACTGCGGACAGGAGGAGGAACTCACCGATGACAATCTGAACGAGAGAGCTCTCGCATCCGGTGCTTCCAAATTATACATTATCGATGTGATCGATGAATTCGCTGACGACTATATCATGCCCTGCGTTGAGGCCGGCGCTGTCTATGAACACAAATATCTGCTCGGCACATCCATGGCCCGTCCGCTCATTGCGAAAAAACTCGTTGAAGTCGCACACAAGGAAGGCGCTTCGGCTATCTGCCACGGCGCTACCGGCAAGGGCAATGACCAGATCCGTTTCGAGCTCGGCATCCGTGCTCTGGACCCGAACATCAAGATCATCGCTCCGTGGCGCATGACCGACGTCTGGAAAATGCAGTCCCGTGAGGATGAGATCCAGTACTGCAAGGATCATGGCATTGATCTGCCCTTCTCCATGGGCAAAGGCTACAGCCGTGACCGCAACCTCTGGCACATCAGCCACGAGGGACTTGAGCTTGAGGATCCGTCACAGGCACCGAATTACGACAAGCTGCTCGTACTGACAGTTCCCCCGGAAAAAGCGCCTGACAAAGAGACCGAGATCACGCTCGACTTTAAGGACGGCAAACCGGTTGCTCTGAACGGTAAGCAGATGAAGATCTCCGAGATCATTGAGGAGCTGAATAAGATCGGCGGTGCCAACGGCATCGGTATCATTGATATCGTTGAGAACCGTGTCGTAGGCATGAAATCCCGTGGCGTATATGAGACGCCCGGCGGAACGATCCTCATGGAGGCACATGATCAGCTCGAAGAGCTTGTCCTCGACCGCGAGACCATGGAGACCAAGAAGAAACTCGGAAGCCAGCTTGCACAGATCGTATACGAGGGCAAATGGTTCACCCCGCTCCGCGAGGCCATTCAGGCATTCGTCGAGTCCACGCAGAAGGTTGTCACCGGCACAGTGAAGATGAAGCTCTACAAGGGCAATATCATCCGCAATGGCACGACATCACCGTACAGCCTGTACAGCTCTTCTCTCGCATCGTTTACCACAGGTGATATGTATGATCACAGCGACGCCACCGGCTTCATCAATCTCTTCGGTCTGCCTCTCAAGGTAAGAGCGCTGATGATGAAGGATGTGGAGACGCAGAAAAAGACGCAGTAAATGTCTGTTTTGCATAAGCATTACGTCTTAAACCGCATAAAACCTGCCTGCTTCATCACTCCTCGATGAAGCAGGCGGCACATACCGACAGCATTTCACAGGGCAAAAGCCGTATAAATCAGATGCGGCTGAACAGGACAAAAAACAGAGGCAAAGGGATTTATCTTCCCGTGCCTCTGTTTTTTTATACCTTTTTTAATATCCGTTTAATGTTCCGGCTTTGACGTCCGGGTTTTTACGTTTCTGGTCCCAGGTTTCTGGTCTTGTGTTTCTGCTCTGTGTCTCTTCTCTGTCTCTCTGCCTTCCCATGTATTGCATTCAGTCAGCCGGTCAGGGCCTGAATTTTTTTACTTCTTCCATATCCGGTATGGAAGGTGCCGCGCCTCTGCGCGTAACCGCAATGGCAGATGCCTGCGAAGCCAGCTGCAGTGCTCCGGCCGGATCCTTTCCGCTCACTACGCCGGCGATAAAATAACCGCTGAAAGTATCCCCAGCCGCTGTCGTATCGACGGTCCTGACCTTATAGATGTCCTGATGTACCACGCTGTCAGCATCGATATACCAGGAGCCTTCCGTACCCATCGTCAGAATAACCTTTGCGTTCGGGAAACGGCGGCGAACAGCAGGCACCAGCGTATCCGGTGTGCTCTCCTTCTCTCCGGTCAGAAGCCCGGCCTCGATCTCATTGACAAACAGATAATCCACACAATCCCAGGGAAGCGTGGACAGCTGGTCATTGATAGGCGAAGCATTCAGGACGATCTTCATACCCTTTTCATGCGCACAGCTCATGATCCTGGCCAGATGGTTCACTTCATTCTGAAGAACGATCCAGTCTCCTGCCTCAAAATGGCTGCAAACTTCATCGATCTGCTCATCCGTCACACACTGGTTGGCACCACCAAACAGCAGGATACAGTTGTCCCCATCTTTATCATTCTGGATCACCGTATGTCCGCACGGGGTATCCTGCAGCACCCGGACAAGTTCTGTATTGACATGCGCATCCTTCAGCATATCCAGAAGGATTTTTCCCTCTGCGCCTACATTACCCGCATGCCAGACATTCAGGCCGGCTCTGCCGAGCGCTACAGACTGGTTCAGGCCCTTTCCTCCTGCGTAGACCTTTCTGTCCTCAGACAGAAGCGTCTCTCCACGGACGAGTATATGATCAACCCGGTACACATAATCGATATTCAATGAGCCAAAATTCAGAACTTTCATTGTTTCCCTGCTTTCCCGCAGTCTGGTATGCAGCACTGTGCCATACACGCGGTTTACATATACAAACGCATACAACACACATCAGCCTGCTTCAAAACCGATCTCCGCCTGGTAATCAGTCCTCAATACTGTAGTTCGGAGCCTCTTTGGTGATGTGAATGTCGTGCGGATGCGATTCCTTCAGAGAAGCAGATGTGATCTTCACGAATTTGCCAGTCTCCTGAAGCGTCGGGATATCCTTTGCTCCGCAATAGCCCATGCCTGAACGAAGTCCTCCGATCAGCTGGAATACGGTATCTTCCACGCTGCCCTTATATGCCACACGGCCTTCCACGCCTTCCGGTACGAGTTTCTTTGCACCAGCCTGGAAATAACGGTCTGCACTGCCGTGTGCCTGGGACATAGCACCGAGCGATCCCATGCCGCGGTATACCTTATATTTACGGCCCTGATACAGCTCAAATTCACCGGGTGCCTCATCGCATCCCGCAAACATGGATCCCATCATGGTGACATTGGCACCTGCGGCAATGGCCTTGGTGATATCACCGGAGTATTTGATACCGCCGTCTGCAATGATCGGTGTTCCTGTCTTCTTTGCCTCTTCATAGCAGTTCATGATCGCTGTGATCTGCGGTACACCGATACCGGCAACGACACGTGTCGTACAGATCGATCCGGGGCCGATGCCGACCTTTACGCAGTCAGCACCTGCGGCAACGAGATCATGAACAGCACCTGCCGTAGCTACGTTACCTGCAATCACCTGCAGCTCCGGATAAGCACCCTTGACCATGCGCAGGCACTTAAAAATATTGGCAGAATGGCCATGCGCAGAATCAATAACCACGCAGTCCACATGCGCATTGACCAGCGCCTCCACACGGTCAAGCACATCATCCGTAATACCGATCGCTGCGCCGCAGAGCAGACGGCCCTGTAAATCCTTGGCAGCATTCGGATACTGGATCTGCTTCTCGATATCCTTGATGGTGATGAGGCCCTTCAGATTACCCTCATCATCGACGATCGGCAGTTTCTCTTTTCTCGCTTTGGCGAGAATCTTCTTAGCCTCTTCAATGGTGACGCCTTCCCTGGCTGTAATGAGCCCTTCAGACGTCATGGATTCCTTGATCTTCTTGGAAAAATCCGTCTCGAAAAGCAGATCACGGTTGGTGATGATGCCGACAAGTTTCTTGCCCTCGGTAATCGGAACACCGGAGATCCTGTACTTGGCCATCAGCGCATTGGCATCAGCCAGTGTATTTTCAGGAGAAAGGAAAAACGGATCGGTGATAACGCCATTTTCTGAACGTTTTACTTTATCAACTTCATCTGCCTGCTGCTCGATCGTCATGTTTTTATGAATGATACCGATGCCACCCTGACGTGCCATAGCGATAGCCATACGGTGTTCTGTTACCGTATCCATGCCGGCGCTCATCATAGGAATATTCAGATGAATCTTCTTCGTGAGCCAGGTGCCCACATCGACCATATTCGGTGTCACTTCAGAATACTGCGGCACAAGCAAAACATCATCAAAAGTAATTCCCTCACCGATAATCTGTCCCATTCACGAACCATCCTTTCTCTATACAAACCGTTTAATTCCTGCAAGTTTAGCAGACAGCATCTGGAAAGTCAACGCAGCCCCGGCCATTACTTTCTGAAGTACGCCTTACCCGGCATCCGGATACGGATATCGCGGAGCATCTGTTCATTCGGGCTGAGCAGCACAACGCTTCCCTGGCCACCGGAACGGTACACCAGCGCATAGGCTTTATCCCTGGCCTCTTTTGTTCCCTCCGTGAAATCCTTCACGGGAAGCTCACTGTACGGCCGCATGGCATCCGATTCCACCGGTGCAAAAAGCTCCGCATCCTTCAGGGAATACGTCGCGATCTGCTTTCTGGATTCCTTGGAAAAAATCTTTGCGATATCCAGTTCCCCATTGACATAGGAATACTCCCACTCCACATTGAATTTCTTAAACAGCCACCGGTCCACATAGAGCATCACCAGGCCGGCCAGCAGCAGATACGGAAGAATAAATACACCGGCAGCAAAAAGCAGAACCGTGATCACGATCAGCAGTCCCTCAACCGCATAGGTAATCGTCGTCCTCGCCTTCTTCACATCCAATTCAGTAAATAAATCGTCCATTAAAGTTCAAAACCTCCCGGAATTCATTATCTGCCATTATACGCCGGCTGACAGTCATTGTCTAACACATTCGCAGTGTGCACCTCCCCCGCAATTACTGCTCACACATCTTTGACCTTATAATAATTTGAGCAGAACGTCCAGAGATACAGATGCCTCCACCCCGCAACCATCCGCAGACGCCGGTGGTTGGCGAGGACGAGCGAGAGCGTGTTGCGGGTGGAGGTATCTGTATTCTAAAACATAAAAATGAGCCCTCCTCCAACAGGAAGAGAGCTCACTCATACTTATATTACCAGTGGAATCCACCTTTTTCTTTTTTGCCGCCGGTACTTCCCCCGGTCTCAGCGTCGAACTGCTTCAACAGCTCTTTCGCCTTCTTATTGAGATTCGTAGGCGTCTGCACGACAAGCGTCACATACTGATCACCCCGTGCCCGCTTGTTCCGGATCGACGGTACGCCGCGCTCGCGCAAGCGTATCCTCGTATTGGACTGCGTACCCGGCTTCACCTCATAGACGACATCCCCGTCCACGGTCCTGATGTGAATATCGCCGCCGAGCGCAGCCTGCGCATACGAAATCTGTTCCGTTGAAAAAATATTCATGCCGTCTCGTGAAAATACGGGATCCGGTTTCACGGAAATCTGTACGAGCAAATCGCCTCTGGGCCCGCCGTTGATGCCGGGTTCACCCTTTTCACGGATACGTACACTCTGACCGTCATCGATACCTGCCGGAATATTGACCTCTATCGTCTTGCGCGCAGAGGTATACCCTGTGCCATGGCAGTCCGGACATTTGTCGCGGATGATCTTACCGGTACCGCCGCAGTCCGGGCAGGTCGTGATATTCTGGATCATGCCGAACAGGGACTGCTGTGTCTGACGGATCTGTCCCGTGCCGTGGCACTTCGGGCAGACATCAGGCGATGTGCCGGGCCGCGCGCCGCTGCCTCCGCATGTCTTGCAGGTATCCTTCAGTGTCAGCTCGATGCTCTTCGTACAGCCGAACACCGCTTCCTGAAACGTCAGATGCACACCTGCGCGGAGCGTCGCGCCTCTCTTCGGTCCGTTGGGATTCGAACGGGCACCGCCGCCGAACAGGTCACCGAAAATATCACCGAAGCCTGAGTCACCGAAAATATCACTGAAATCAAAATCGCCGAAACCACCGGCTCCTGCACCCCCGTTTTCAAAAGCAGCGAAACCGAACTGGTCATACTGCCTTCTCTTCTCCGGATCGGAGAGGACCGAATATGCCTCCGTCGCTTCCTTAAATTTTTCCTCGGCCACCTTGTCGCCGGGGTTTACATCCGGATGATACTTTTTCGCCAGTTTGCGGTATGCACGCTTCAGCGTCTCAGCATCTGCATTTCTGTCGACCCCCAGTACCTCGTAATAATCCCTTTTATTTTCAGCCATTGCCTGTAACTCCTGTCATGATCAGATTTTTCCCCGCATCACACTCTGCGTGCACCCGATACACACGGCCTGCGTAAGACACGAAATGTCCGCGCGCTCCTCCTGCGAAGAGCAGCGCGGAACAATCCGTTACAAATCCAATCCGATATTTTTAAACTTTTCTGTCACTGCGGATCAGTTTTCCGAACATCAGATCCGAAATATTAAACTTCCTTATAATCCGCATCTACGACGTTATCGTCATTTCCCGAGCTGCTGTTTCCGCCCTGCGGACCTGCGCCCTGAGAACCGCCGAAGCCTGCGCCGCCCGCGTTCGGGCCGCCCTGGCCGCCCTGCTGGCCGTTCTGCTGCATGTTCTCATACATCTTTGTGAACAGTGAATTCGAAGAATTCATCAGTTTCTCACGTGCAGACTTCAGCTCATTGATCTGATCGTCAGTGATGTTAGAAGCATCAGCCGGAACCTTGGCAAGGACATCCTTGAGTGCCTTGAGATCTGCCTCTACCGCAGCTTTGTCGCTGCCGGAAACCTTATCGCCTACCTCGTTCAGAGCCTTCTCAACCTGGAACACCAGAGAGTCGGCTTCATTACGGGTATCAACGCCCTCTTTACGCTTCTTATCCTCAGCCTCATACTGAGCAGCTTCCTTTACAGCCTTGTCGATTTCCTCATCCGACATGCTGGATCCGGAAGTGATCGTGATGTGCTGCTCCTTGCCGGTGCCGAGATCCTTAGCGGATACATTAACGATACCGTTGGCATCGATATCAAAGGTGACCTCGATCTGCGGAACACCTCTTCTTGCCGGCGGGATACCATCCAGACGGAACTGTCCGAGGGATTTGTTATCCTTGGCAAACTTACGCTCACCCTGTACAACGTTGATATCCACAGCCGTCTGGTTATCAGCGGCAGTAGAGAAGATCTGACTCTTTCTGGTCGGGATAGTCGTATTTCTCTCGATCAGAGGTGTAGCGATACCGCCCATGGTCTCGATAGAAAGTGTAAGCGGTGTAACATCCAGCAGAAGGATATCTCCGGCTGCGGAATCTCCGGCAAGCTTGCCGCCCTGGATAGATGCACCGATAGCGACGCACTCATCAGGGTTCAGATTCTTGCTCGGTTCATGACCGGTCAGCTGTCTTACTTTATCCTGTACAGCAGGGATACGGGTTGAACCGCCGACCAGAAGAACCTTTCCGAGGTCTGCGGCCGTCAGTCCTGCATCAGAGAGTGCTCTGTTCACAGGCTCTGCGGTAGCTTCTACCAGATCAGCTGTCAGCTCATCAAATTTAGCCTTGGTCAGCGTCATATCCAGATGTCTCGGCGCACCGTCGGAACCCATCGTAATGAACGGCAGGTTGATATTGGTCGTGGAAGCACTGGACAGCTCGATCTTTGCTTTTTCAGAAGCTTCGATGATACGCTGCATGGCCATTCTGTCTCCGGACAGATCAACGCCTTCCTGTTTCTTGAATTCGGAAACGATCCAGTCGGAAACTTTCTTATCAAAATCATCACCGCCGAGGTGGTTGTTGCCGGCGGTTGCCAGAACCTCGATAACGCCGTCACCGATCTCGATGATGGATACATCAAATGTACCGCCGCCGAGGTCGTAAACCATGACCTTCTGCTCTTTCTCGTTATCAAGACCATAAGCCAGTGCAGCTGCTGTCGGCTCGTTGATGATACGCTTTACATCAAGTCCTGCGATCTTGCCGGCATCCTTGGTTGCCTGACGCTGTGCATCATTGAAATATGCAGGGCAGGTGATAACGGCCTCTGTAACCTTCTCGCCGAGGTATCCCTCTGCATCACCCTTCAGTTTCTGAAGGATCATGGCGGAGATCTCCTGCGGGCTGTAGTTCTTGCCGTCGATGTTTACCTTATAATCACTGCCCATTTTACGCTTGATCGAAGAGATCGTACGGTCAGCGTTGGTTACTGCCTGACGTTTTGCCGGGGAACCTACCAGACGCTCTCCGGTCTTTGTGAATGCAACAACAGAAGGTGTGGTTCTGCTTCCTTCTGAGTTAGCGATAACGGTGGGCTTGCCACCTTCCATAACAGCTACGCAGCTGTTCGTAGTACCGAGATCAATACCAATGATTTTTCCCATAATCTTATCCTCCCTGGGCTGTTCGCCTGTATTGCCGCATCCGCGGCCTGTCTGATTTTCTGATTGTTCTGTATAGTGAATGGATATCGGTTATGCCCTGTGCCGGTACAACTGCTGCCCGGCCGTTCTGTTTTTAATTGGCCACCTTGACCATGCTGTGACGGATAACCGTATCCTTATATTTGTAACCCTTCTGAAGTTCCTGCGTGACAATGTTCTCGCCGACATCAGGATTTTCCTCGTGCATCACGGCGTTGTGGAAAGCCGGATCAAATTCCTTACCCTCAGCTTCGATTGCTGTCACACCGAGATCGTCCAGCACCTTCTGGAACTGCTTGTACACCTTCATCATGCCTTCAACGAACGGATCGCTTGTGTCGGCATTCTGCAGTCCGCGTTCAAAATTATCGCCGACGGCAAGGAACTTTGTGATCACATCACCGGCGCCCATGTCATACATGGAAGCCTTTTCCTTTTCAGTCCGCTTGCGATAGTTATCAAATTCTGCCATCTGACGCTGCAGGCGGTCTGTGAGCTCGGCGATCTTCTCATCTTTTTTATCCTTATGTGCCTTTTTTCCTTCTTCTTTCTTCTCTGAGCTCTCGGCTTTCTTTTCTTCTTTTTTCTCTTTGTCCGGCTCAGTGCCTTCTGTATGCTTACTGTCGTCTTTTACTTCATCAGCAGCTTTTGTCTTGCAGGCGGCATCAGCTTTCTCAGCATGGCTGCTGTCTGCCGTTCCGTCAGCGGCCGTGGCAGCTGACGCTGCGCCTTCCGCTTTTTCCTTTTTTTCTTCCTCTTTCTTCATATCATCTTTCATATGCCTGTCGTCTTCTTTCCTGTATGTATCATCTATGAATGGTCGTCTGTCTTCTTTCTGCCGGCGCCCCGACGTCCGCCGCTCTTATGCGGTTTTGCCTCCGTAACAGGTCCGGCATTTCCATCTCCCGACGGAGTCTGCTGTATGTCTGCAGCGGCCTGATCCGGTGCCGCTTCCGGCTCCGGCATATCTGGCTGTACAGTCAGCCTTGGCCTTGCTCCCGCAGGCGGGAGTTCCTTGTCGCCGTTGCCAAAGAGCGTATTCATCTGTTTTTTCAGCTCTTTGAGGTTTTCGACGACCTTTTTATAATCCATACGTCTCGGTCCGACGATGGCAACTGTACCTTTCATGCCATCACCGAGATTGTAATTGGCTGTGACAACGGAGCAGTCTTTCATGCCATTCGGAAGCTCTGTTCCGATGTATGCCTTGATGTCTCCTTCTTCAGCACCGCCCGGTGCCGTATCACGGATCATCTCTGCCAGTTCCTTCTTGTCGGCAAATGTACCGATCAGTTCCCTGGCATTCTGTGAATCGGAGAGCTCCGGATAATCAAAAATATTCGTCGCGCCGCTTGTGTAGATGGGCATATCCTCATCCGGCTGTATGGCCTCGGCGACGCTGTCGATCACCCGGCTGATCACTTCGCTGTGAATACCCGCCTCCTGCTTCATGCGGGTGATCGTCTCCAGATTGATCTCCGAAACCGTCTTTCCGTTCAGCTCATTGTTGAGCAGCAGATTGAGCTTTAGCAGATCGTCATCACTGATCGGCTCCGCAACGGTGATCATATGGTTCTTCACCAGATTACCGCTCGCTACAATCACGGCGATCAGCTGTGTATCGCTCACCTTTGACAGCTGAATGAACTTGATGCTGTTCTGATGATACGACGGGCCGGCGATCATCGCCGAATAATTCGTATTCTGAGCCAGCACCTGTACGATCTGCTGCAGGACCTTTTCCATTCTGTCTGTCCTGTTCACCATCAGTTTCTTCAGATCGTCTGTCTCGCTCTTTGCCTCATCAACCTCCTGATTTTTCGCATCGATCAGTTCATTCACATAGAGGCGGTAGCCTTTATCGGAGGGAATTCTTCCAGCCGATGTATGAGGCTGTATGATGTATCCCTGCTCCTCCAGATCACTCATTTCATTCCGGATCGTAGCGGAACTCAGGTGCAGGTCGGTGTACTTCGATATCGTACGTGATCCGACCGGCTCTCCCGTCTCCAGATAAGTCTGGATGATCGCCTTCAGGATTGTTTTTTTTCTGTCGTCCAGTTCTTCTTCCATGTACTTACCTCTGTTCCGGAATGCTGTTAGCACTCAAATTTAAGGAGTGCTAATATCTACGTTTCAAATAATAGTACGGTGTCCATGGTTTGTCAACACCGAACAAAAATAAAATCCGCACGGGGATTTCTCCCTGTGCGGATGATTTAACTGTATAAGCCCTTCGAATCGCAGACAGGATCGTCACACGCGCAGCGTGTGTAAGAGACTGTATGCGCTTTCGAAGGCAACAGGTATGAGCACGAAGTGACGTGAAAGCGGAACGGAAGTGCGAATACCTGTAGGATTGCGTGAGTGCGAAGCACGAAGCAATCCGCAGCTTATACAGGATGTGGCTCGATTTCGTATGAGGTTAACTGTATATACCATGAACTCAGCGGTTGGAGGCCTGCTGCATGCCTGCACGTGTGTCCCTTGCCAGCTTCTTCATCTCGCGCGCGTTCTCCAGAACGGCCGGTGTGATCCTGGCACCGCCCAGGATACGGGCGAGTTCCTCTGCGGATTCCTCATCATCCAGCTCCCGGATATGGGATACCGTAGCTCCGTTCTCCACGTTCTTCTCAATAAGGAAATGATGATCAGCCATGGCAGCGATCTGTGCCAGATGGGTGATACAGATAACCTGGCGATCTGCAGTGCTCTCTTCTTCATTTTCCGTCAGCATCTCTGCGTCGATATCATTGGCTGTCAGATGTCCTTCCGCGCTGCTGCTGTTCCCTGTTATTTGCTCTTCCGCATTGCTGCTGTCCGTAGCCTGCATCAGCGGTGTGGAGGCAATGCGCGCCATTTTTTCCGACACAGCCTGCGCCGTTCTGCCGCTGATACCTGTGTCGATCTCATCAAAGATCAGTGTCTCCGTCGCGTCCCGGTCAGCGAGAATCGTTTTGATCGCCAGCATGATACGTGAAAGCTCTCCGCCGGATACCACCTTACTGAGCGGCCGCATCGGCTCCCCCGGGTTTGTCGATATCATGAAGCACACAGCGTCTGTGCCCTTCGCTGAATAGTGCTCCGTATCTGAAAAATCAATGTCAAAAGCGGAGGACAGGAAGTTCAGGTCCTGCAGAGATGTCCTGATCTGAGCGGAGAGATCCGCTGCCGCCTTCTTCCTCGCTTCCGTCAGCTTTTTACACGAACTGCGCAGATCGGTTTCCGCCTTTGCGAGATGCTGTGTCAGCTCTTCCTTCCGTTCGTCGAAGTTCTCCATCTCCTGCAGTTTGTTTTTCTGCGCATCCAGATAGGCCTGAACGTCTTCGAGTGTGCGCCCGTATTTGGCCTTCAGGTCATTCAGGAGATCAAGCCTTTTCTCCGTCTCATAGTATTCCTCATCGGAGAAGGTAAAATCCTCCAGATATCCGGCGATCTCACGGTTAAAATCATTGAGCAGATTGTCAATATCGGCGATGCTGTCGGCCAGTTCCTTCAGGCTCTCATCGTATTCGGCCGCCTGCATCATCTCGCGCACGGCCTCTCCTGTCTGCGCGCCGGCGCCACTGTCCGAGTCAGTGAGCGCATGCGCACGGTTCAGGCATTCGACGATATTCCGGCTGTTGGACATCCGCCGGTAGGCCTTCTCGAGCTCTTCATCCTCACCCGGCTGTATGCGGGCAGCCTCGATCTCCTTTATTTCATATTGAAGGAAAGACATCTCCCGCTCACGCTCGGCGGAATTCATGTCAAATCCTCCCAGCTCTTTTCTGATCGCACTGTAGGTATGATAATCTTTCGCCACAGTGGCCTTCAGAGCGGCGATCTTCTTTCCGCCGAAATCATCGAGGATCTCCAGCTGATTATCGGGATACAGCAGCTTCTGGTGTTCGTGCTGTCCGTGGATATCCAGAAGGAGTCCGGCCGCCTGGCGGACCTTTGCCGCCGTGCCGGTCTCTCCGTTGATGCGAAAAATACTTTTGCTGCCGGTTATTTTTCTTGAGATGATGAGCTGGCCGTCCTCGGTCTCAATATCCAGCTCGGCGAGTTTTCGCCGCACAGCCGGGTTTTCGACCTGAAAAATCAGCTCGACCAGCGCGCTTTTGCTCTCATCCCGGATCATATCGCGGGACATTTTCTGTCCGAGCGCCAGATTGATCGATCCGAGCAGGATTGACTTGCCCGCACCGGTCTCGCCGGTGAGAATATTCAGGCCGGGTCCGAACGTCACTTCTGCTTCATCGATCAGCGCAAGATTTTTTACATGAAGATCTGTAAGCATGTATGTCCTTTCATCGTTCCTGTTCGTCCGTTACATTTCGCACATCCGTGTCCGTGGTGTCAGAAATACAGATGCTTCCCCGCAGCCATCCGCAGAAGCCGGTAGTTCGCGAGTATGACAGGAAGCAATCAGCCAGCCATATGAAGCAGATCCTTCAGCCGCTCCGCCACATGATCGGCGTCTTCATCCGTGCGCAGAGCGCAGAATATGGTATTATCGCCTGCGATACAGCCGACGATCTCGTCCCAGTTGATCTCGTCCAGAGCCGCCGCCGCTGCCATGGCCATGCCGGCCGCCGTTTTCACGACGATCAGGTTGCCGGCCGTACTGACCGACTGACAGGCCTCCTGAAGGACGCGCACGTATCTGCCTGCGGTACCCGGTTTGTGGTTCTGGAGCAGGGCGTAGCGCTGCTTTCCGTGCTCTCCGGCCACTTTCATCAGCTTCAGTTCCCGGATATCCCTGGAAACTGTTGCCTGGGTCACGTGAAAACCTTTTTCTCTCAGCTTTTCTGCAAGTTCTTCCTGCGTCTCGATTTCATTACCGTGAATCAGTTTCAGGATTTCTTTCTGTCTTTCGCGTTTCACGTTTTTATACCTCGTTCATTTTTCTGCGGAGCGTGCCCAGAAAACTGTCATCGTGGATCCGCACGATCAGGGTATCATGATCCGCACGCGTGATGACCGCCCTGTCTCCCGTGTTCATCGGTGCCTTCGTGTCTCCGTCAAAATATGCCATGGCGTGCTCGACCGTATCGTCGCGCCCGGCACCTATTTTTACCGTGATCTCGCTGTCTGCAGGAAGAATGATGCTCCTGGTGTTGAGCGTATGGGCAGCCAGCGGCGTGATCAGAAAAAGCTCCGAATCCGGTGATATCAGCGGTCCTCCCGCCGAAAGGCTGTATCCGGTTGAACCCGTTGGCGTGGATATGATCACGCCGTCGCCCCGGTAATAATTCAGATATTTGCCGTTGACGTAGTTATAGATCGCCATGACATGCGGTGCACCCGCACTGCCGATAAAAAGATCATTGAGTGCGGTTTCCTCGCGAATGATCTGATCGCCGCTGTACACAACGCCGTGCAGCATCATCCGGTGCTCAATCTTGTATTTGTCCTGCAGCAGACAGTCCAGCGCCGGAAAAACAGAGGCCCTGTCGATTTCAGCCAGATAGCCGAGGGTCCCGAGGTTGATGCCGAGCAGGGGAATATTGAGTCCCTGCACATCGTCCGCCGCACGCATCAGCGTTCCGTCACCGCCGAGAACGATAATGCATTCCGTTCCCTCCGGGATCTCGGACGGATCGGTGTTCCGGTGACGTTCATCGACAAGCTCCTCGCTTCTTCTCACCGCACACGTGGCGCCGTTCGCCTCGAGGTAATGGACGATAGATGTCCGGAAGGTGAGATCCGGATCCTTGGCGCGGTTGGTAATGATATAAAACTTCTTCATCGGCTGTCCCTCAATATATGTTCGTATTATCTTCCTGAATATTCTGCCCCAATCATCAATCAAGGATGTATAAAAAGTGGTGCTTAATCTAATGACTGATGAGCCTTCTTCACGACGGTCTGGATCCGCTCTTCATCCACTCCGTGTCGTTTCTGCGGATGATCCGCCGGCTGCTCTTCTGCCACTGACGGAAACTGTTCCTGTGCTATTGGTGAAAGCAGTTCTCCTTCCGTCGCCGGCTTCTTCAGTAAATGTATCAGGTATTCGATGTTTCCCTCCGGGCCCTTGATCGGTGAGAAGGAAAGGTCCTCGGGAATGAGGCCGATCTCAGCGGCGAAATCCGTCACTTCACGGATCACCGCGGCATGTACCTTCGGGTCCCGGACGACACCCTTTTTACCCACCTTATCGCGACCCGCCTCAAACTGCGGTTTGATAAGACAGACGAGTTCAC